>Ga0209345_10000136_pt1 | contig 101298 bp, 92 predicted proteins | sample Cruoilmetagenom7_FD_187294 | JGI IMG/M metagenome (GOLD analysis project Ga0209345, IMG submission 187294) | Oil polluted marine microbial communities from Coal Oil Point, Santa Barbara, California, USA - Sample 7 (SPAdes) (version 2) | ecosystem: Environmental > Aquatic > Marine > Oil seeps ... | reverse complement strand
ACAGAGTCGGATTCAGAATCAAACACTGTGTCTTCTGAATCCGACTCTGTCATTGACAATAAATCTGAAACATCTATCACACTATCAGTCGCTTCTAATTCATCTGCACTAGATATATCACTAAAATTTGAGTCACTTCCTTTCGCATCTAAAAACCCTTCACTTTCTACAACAAATTCTGAATCTTCAGGATTCAATGACATATCGCACGTTGTATTTTCTGAAAGCTCGTTGCTAACATCTAAGTCAAAACCCATGCCACTATCAAACGATTGGTTTTCAAAAATAATATCATTAAGCTCAACCTCAACAACATCTTCAATGTTTGATAATATTTCGTTCTCAGATTGAATATGCTCTAGCTCTTCGACTTTTTCTTTCACACTTACATTTACTAGTAACTTAACTATATTTTTTTCTTCATCGATATTAACCGGTCGTATCCAGTCTTTATTTTTTAAATGGCTTAAAAGGTGTGCATCTGAAATTTTACTAGATGGAATAAATATATACTCAGAAAAAATCTCGGGGATTTTGAGTAGGAACTCACATTCATTTTTAGTTAATGATCTTTCTTCCTCTATAAGTAAATGCAAGCCTTGTGATAATATATCTGACAACGCTAATAAGCCGGCATGCCCTGATGTCACTAATAAATCATGAATAACTTTAAGTTGCTTATCGTATTCATTTAATATTAAAGAAGTACCTTCATTATTTACACTTAAACCAGACGCGATATCAGACAATATCTTGACATCAAGAGTTCCAATTCGACAATCTTCTTCGGCACTATCTAACATAGAGGTTACCTGTAAACAGTTTAATTACTAATAAACGATATCTAACAGCTATATCATTAAACCGCTTGTTTAGTCTCCTGAGGAGAAACAACTTCAAGCTTTTCAAATTTCTTAGTGGCAACCATATCTGGTAGAGTAAATACTCCAATAATAGATACTAATTCATCTGAATATTTAACCAACTTATCTGTACTTTTTGTCTGCTCTAATAATTCTCGACCGGTTTCTTTGGTACTTTCTTTAATCACTGTCGCTCTATTAAGTAATTGTTTACTTATATTAACCTGATTCTCTGAACTTCTGGCAATATGCTGTACAGAATTAACTAAATCATTAGTCGCTTGCTGGGTTAATTTCATGTTCTGACTTGCCTGATTGGCTAATTCAGTACCTTCAGCAACCTGACTAATTACCGTATTCATTATTGCGACTGTATCTGCAGTTTCTATTCGAATATTGTTTACCACAGTTGAGATTTCTGATGTCGCTTCACGTGCATTTTCAGCAAGTCGTTGTACCTCGTCTGCAACAACGGCAAAACCTCGACCTGCCTCACCAGCAGATGCAGCATGCATACTCGCATTTAATGCAAGTATATGTGTTCGTTCTGCAATGTTATTTATGAGACTTACGATACCAGAAATCTCTTGTGACCTTTCACCTAATCGCTTTATTCTCTTTTCAGTTTCACTTATGGTACTTCTAATTGAGTTAATACCTTCCACCGAAGATAAAACTGTTTCCAGGGCTCGTTGAGTATTATTACTGGTAATCTCGGCTTTAGCGTTCGCATCAGTTGCATCTGATGCCATATCATTCATAGCTGCAACAGACTCTTCCAACATTACTGTTGTACTATCTAACTCATTTCTTTCTTTATGTGCTACTGCTATTACTTTATCTGATTGTTTTTTAATTAAAGAAGAGATATTAGCAACATTAGAAGATGTAGACTGAGCTTCTAACATGATTTTAGATGTTTCTTTTGCTAATAAGTTCAACGAGTCACTAATTGCACCTGTAATATCTTCTGATACAGGAATTTTAACTGAAAGATCTTTATTCTGAGCTAACTGACTTACCGCTCTGATTAAGTCAATAACTGAATTATTCAACTTTTCACTTTCTTTTTCAGCCTCTGCTAATGACCTGAGACGCTCATCTAATAGCTTATCAAATGCGCTAGATAGCTTACCTAATTCATCACCTCTCTTAAGTCCCGCCCTTGCATTTAGGTCACCCTCATTAACTCTCAACACAGTATCCTGCAAAACTTTCATGGGGCGAATTATACTTCTAGCTAAAAAGAACATGCCTATAGATACAGCTAAAGCAATAATGATTAAAGTTGATATAAAAAATGTAGTTATTTTATTTCGCTTTAAAGCAGCATCATTACGACTATCTGAAATTATTTCATTACTGGTAGCAATCATTTTATCAAATAAAGGTTCAATAACTTTAACTGCGAATTTAACATCCTTTCTTTGCTGTTTTAGCTTAATAACCGTATTAGATAATTTTTTAAATATTTTTACATATCCATCTAATGCTCCGTATATCAATTTTTTAGTCTTATCTGAATATTTAGATGATTCCACTAGCGCTTTGAAATTATCAGTTTCAGACATAAATAATTTTCTAAACTTAATATCTTCTTGACCGACAAAGTCTCCTAGATGTTTATTTAGTTTTAATAATGATCGCTCCATTTCAACGGAACCGATTCCTAATAAAATTTCATTCAGTTTCGATGAGGATGTTATCAACTCTATACTAAAACCAGTATTTTCATCCAGACCAATCTCTATTTGAGATTCTGCAGCCTGTATAAATGTTTCTCTATAGTTTTCAAATGCTTCACCAAGATCTGTAACTATATCAAGTTTCTTTTCACCCTTTACCAGAGTAGTAAGATTTTTTAAGTTCTGACTTGCCACAATAATTCGTGTATCAAATTTACCTAAAAATATCGGATACTTCTTAAGATAAAACTCTGTCTCACTTCTTCTGGCGTCTAACAGGTCAAGCTTTACTTCGTTTATACCATTTTCAAAGGATACCATTTTCTCAGATACTTCAACCGCTTCTCTCTCCGTCTGAAGAACCTGCATGTAGGCCAAGCCAATGATGACAAACCCGATAAACAGACCAATCAATAATCCAGTTAATTTCTGGGTGATTTTTATACTACCAAATACACCAAAGTTTTCTGTTAGATTATCCGGCTTTATAGTTTTCATACTAATACTCTCCAGAGAGTGGTCTTATATGTATTAAGCCTGATCTTTTAATCAAACCTTATAAAATAGTGTCAACATGATATCGACTTAATTGAGTACAAATCTTAAATAATTGTTACCTGCTGTTTAATTGACTCAAAATATGTTTTTTCATTAAACTCTAACCAAACCATATCATTTGCTAAATATACACTATTAACATGCTCATCTAGTCCTGGTATCTCCCGGGGCATCTGTGGTAATTTTTTCCAGTTTCCAATTTCACATGATTGAGGCAGACCTGTTATTACCAAACCGATCGATTCACTACCTTTACCTAGAATAAGTAAATTTATATTATTATTCTGTGTTTTTCCTAGTTCAAGCATCAGGCTCAGGTCAAAGACCGGAACAAGGTTACCCCGCACATTAACCAAACCTCTCATCCAGGGTTTAGTATTAGGTAAGGGATATATTTTGGTATTTTTTATGACTTCACTTAACATGTTTTCTGATATAAGAAATCCTATATCACCAATTTTAAATCCATAGCGAACTAATTCTGATTTATTTACAGTATTATGCTGATCAAACAGAAATTCTTCTGATTTTTTCAGCCTGTTTAATAGTTCTTCTGGGTTATACTCGCTATACATCTCGCTCACCGTTTTAGACTACAACTATTCACATCATTTTATATAGCGGTTAATTTAAAGCAGATATTTGATCAAGTATCTGCTCGGGGGTGAAGGGTTTTGTAATGAATGCTTTACCACCTTGTAACTCTGCCCATACTCTGTCTACTTTTTGATTTTTACTGGTAACAAAAACAACTGGAATGCTACTTGTAACTCCATCTTTATTTATTTCTCTGCATGCAACATAACCATCTGCACCTTCCATTACAATGTCCATAAAAATCAAATCGGGCAATTCAGTCTTTGCCAGTTCAATTGCTTCATTTCCTGATGTCGCTGTTAAAACAGAATATCCTGCATCTGCTACTATTCCTCTTATATTGGCCAAATCCATAGGTGAGTCGTCAACTAATAATACTTTATTTATTGCCATTTTTAATTCCCTCTTTGAGACTATATTTTTTTAAAATAAATTTATTCTACATATGTTAAGAATAATTCACTAAGCAGTTAATTTATATGGGAGTTTTTCACGTTATTCTGCTCATGCAATACCTCACTCAAATACTTGCGAGCTATAGCATGAAAATGTTCACGTTCCAGGGGCTTAGTCAGGTAACTATCACAACCTGACAACGTACCCTTAACTTTATCAAAAGGAGATGACTTCCCGGTAAGCATAATTACTGGCGTTTTTTTTGTGAGCGTATTTTTTTTCATAAACTTACAAACTTTATATCCATCAATGCCAGGCATAACCACATCTAAAAATATAATGTCGTACTCATTATTTCGACAAAATTCAATCGCCTGCTCACCATTTTCAGATAATTCAACCTGCACTCCCAGTAGTTTTAATTCCATTTCTAACTGCTTTCTAACTGGTCTGCTGTCATCTACCACCAATGCCCTGATTAACTGCTTATTACCTGTTTCAGAACATACAATATTTTCAATAAAACTATATGATAAATTTGTTTCGTCTATATCTCCGCCAATTTTCAATTCCGGTATAAAATTCATTTCCTTCACCGTCATAGTATCAAACGTACTAAGCACCTGAGAGGCGACAAATGGTAGATTTAGATTATAAATCTTTTCACCATTAATCTTGCGACGACCAGCAAAAACTGTTGGGACTTTTGGCTTGTTATTAGGACCTAAGAAATATTTGCACCAGTAAGATACAGCTTCTTTATCATCTGAATTCACTAAATAAAGCTTGTCTTTATTAGGTTCCATATCATCTGTTAATTTATACTGTCTAACTGATCCAGAAGATACTCTCAGAACTCTCTGCAGCATATTCTTATCGTTATCTGAAATCCCAATCAGGTATACATTGAATTGATGTGCACTACTCATATAAATCTCTTCGATAGGGCATTAAATATATTTATGATTAACGTGTAACTCGACTAAACCCTGTAAATGATCTAGTTAAAAGAGAATATAGTTAAGCCTTAGTGGTTTCTATATAGGGAATTTTCCTTATCTTTTCTGTGATTAATTTCATAATTAATGCTGTAGGTCTTAATTCAGTGAGATTCTAGAAGAGACCTTAGTTATCGGCTCTTCGCGCTGGCGCGCTGGGCCAGCGACTTTAAGGCTATAGAAAAATTCACATTGATATATTTTCTAGATACGCGTCTGTTTATTACTACACATACCTAACTAGCAACGTCTTTCATTTTTAAGTAATTTGAATTTGGCTAGTATTCAAGAATAGTTCTCAAATTAAGCCTAAGGAGGAGATCTAACTATACTCAGTCTGTTTTTACAGATCTGAGTATAGTTAAAATATATCATCTGCGAATGCAGTATCAAAATCAGAGTTTATTTTCTCTTTGGTATATAAATATCAGTACAAGTTCCTTCAGCCACTTCTGTAGCAAAATTCATTGTTTCTGAAAGTGTAGGATGAGGATGAATTGTCATTGCGATATCATCCATCTCTGCACCCATCTCTATTGCTAAAGCAGCTTCCGCTATTAACTCACCAGCGTTTTTACCTAAGATACCTGCACCTAACATACGGTGAGTTTTCTTATCATAAAGCACCTTAGTTACACCGTTAGTAGCACCTACAGATAGAGCGCGCCCACTAGCTGCCCAGGGGAAAGCGCCTTTAATATACTCAACACCAGCGGTTTTAAGCTCATCTTCAGTCTGACCACACCATGCAACTTCCGGTGCAGTATAAGCTACAGATGGAATAGTGCGCACATCAAAGTAACGCTTTTGACCATCGATCACCTCAGCAGCAATTTTTGCTTCATGAGTCGCTTTATGGGCCAACATTGGCTGCCCAACTACATCACCAATTGCATAAATATTATCAATATTAGTACGCATCTGGTTATCAACAGGTATAAAACCCTGGTCATTAACAACAACACCCGCCTTATCTGCATCAATTAAACGACCATTCGGAGATCGGCCAATCGCAACCAGTACATTATCGAAAGTATCTTCTTCAGGTGCTTTTGCACCTTCAAACTTACATGTAATACCCTTCTCGCCAGGCGTTAACTCAGTTACTTCTGTACTCGTGAAAATATTTTCATATTTCTTTTTCAAAGATTTTTCAAACGGCCTAATTAAGTCCCGATCAGCTCCCGGAATTAGACCCGGGCTTAATTCAACAACGGTAACCTTTGCTCCAAGTGCTGAATAAACCGTAGCCATTTCTAAACCGATTATGCCACCACCCACAACTAATAAACGCTTGGGAATATTGTGCAGCTCTAGCGCATCGGTCGAGTCCCATACGCGCTCATCTTCCCAGGGAATAAAAGGCAGTTTAGTTACAGATGAACCTGCTGCAATAATGCAGTTTTCAAAACCAACAACTTGTTTAGTACCATCCGATGCTTCAACTTCAATCGTATTTGCCGAAGTAAACTTACCAAAACCATGCACGGTATTCACCTTGCGCTGTTTTGCCATAGACTTTAGGCCACCGGTTAATTTACTAATTACGCCATCTTTATATGCGCGTAATTTAACATTATCAATCTTTGGCTTGGCAAACTTCACACCCAGATCTTCATGTGTAAATTCAGCAGCTTCACTTACCACCTCTGCCACATGCAGCAATGCTTTAGACGGAATACAACCCACGTTTAAACATACACCGCCTAATACGGCGTCTTTCTCAATGAGTACAACTTGCTTACCTAAGTCAGCAGCACGAAATGCAGCGGTGTAACCACCAGGACCTGAACCTAAAACAACTACTTCGGCCTGTATATCAACATTACCGGAATAACTATTTGCCGCCGGTGCTTCAACAGCAACTTGTGCTGGCTTTTCTTCAGGTGTATCTTCCTGCTTTGTTTCAACCGGTGCTGCAGTCTCACCACTGGTTTCCATCATAAGAATTAAATTGCCCTGCGCAATAGAATCACCGACAGATACTTTAATTGAGGTAACAGTACCAGCAACTGGTGCTGGAATTTCCATTGATGCCTTATCTGACTCAACAGTAATAAGTGAATCTTCTTCTGCAACTTGATCACCTACTGCGACCAGTACTTCGATGATTTCTACTGAATCGAAATCACCTATATCGGGTACATTTACTTCTATTGTGCTCATATTTAAAGCCTTTTCTTTCGGGATTTCCGTATAGCCTTTTTATCTTGACCGGAAATCTAGTGTCTTTGAATTATCAAAGTCACTGCATTGCTGCCTTCGCAGGAATCACAGTTTAAATTATTTTATATAGCGCTATATATAAACTACAGCAACAAACGTCGTGCATCTGCTAACAGTTTGCTTACATAGGTTATAAATCTAGCACCATCAGCACCATCTATTACTCGGTGATCATAAGACAGGGATAATGGACACATTAATTTTGGCTCAAACTCAGAACCATTCCACACCGGTTTCATTTCTGCTTTAGATACACCCAATATCGCAACTTCTGGTGCATTAACAATTGGTGTGAATTTGGTACCACCAATTCCGCCTAAACTTGAAATAGAAATACAACCGCCCTGCATATCAGATGGCGTTAATTTCTTGTTACGCGCTTTAATAGAAATTTCACGTAACTCCATAGAAATTTCTACCAGAGATTTTTTATCTACATCACGTACCACTGGTACAACCAGGCCATCTGGCGTATCTACTGCAACACCCACATTAAAGTAATTTTTTAGTATTAAATTTTCACCACTAGGCTCTAATGAAGAATTAAATCGTGGGTATTTTTTAAGTCCCGCAGCAACAGCTTTCATAATGAAAGATAACATGGTGAATTTAACACCCTGGTCTGCATGCTCTAAGTTCGACTGTTTACGGAATGCCTCAAGTGAAGTGATATCAGCTTCGTCAAATTGAGTCACGTGTGGAATCGTAACCCAGTTACGATGCAGGAACTTGCCTGTCAGCTTATTAATTTTACTTAACGCCTGAACTTCCACTTCACCAAACTGGCTGAAATCTATTTCTGGCATTGGCTCTACACCTAAAGCCGCACCGCCACCATTTACAGAAGCACCACCAGTTGTCATTACTTTCTTAACAAAAGCCTGAACATCTTCTTTAACAATACGTGAGCTGCGACCACTACCACCGACTTTGCTTAAATCAACACCTAGTTGACGTGCAAATTTTCTTACTGCAGGTGAAGCATGTGCATTTTTAAAACTAACGGGATCAATATTAGCTGTAGGAGATGGTTTATTCTCAGCTTGTATTGCAGGAGCTGGTGCTGATTTAGTTTGAGGCTTTTCAGCAGGAGCCGGTGCTTCTGCTGTTGTTTCAGCCGGAGCAGCTGAAGCAGATGCTTCGATCACAACGACTACGCCGCCTTCTGCAATTTGATCACCTACATTTACTTTTATTTCTTTTACGGTACCGGCATGGCTACTTGGAATTTCCATTGAGGCTTTATCTGACTCAACCGTAATTAATGAATCTTCTTCAGCTATTTTATCACCTACTGAAACAAGAACTTCTATGATTTCGACTGCATCGAAATCACCAATATCAGGAACTTTTACTTCGACCATTTCACTCATGGTTCCACTCCAGTTATTAACTGTTTTTGAGTTACTGCATTTTCATTTAAATAATAAAAATACTGCAGCAAACTTTTTTATTCTTTAATCTTCTCAACTATTAAAAATTTAAATAGTTGAGAAGAACATCAACCTAAACACTGTAATTGCAGTCTATGCAGTTGCAGGATTTGGCTTCTCAGGATTAATGCCGTATTTCTCAATTGCTTCCTGAACTTTACCTGCCGGGAATTGACCATCATCAGCCAACGCCATAAGCGCAGCGACTGCAACATACTTCGCATTTACTTCGAAGTGCTTTCGCAACTGTGCACGAGTATCTGAACGACCGAAACCATCTGTACCCAGTGTTGAATAGTCCGCTGGTATCCACTTACGAATTTGCTCTGAGTAAGAGCGAACGTAATCGGTCGCGGCAATAACTGGGCCACGCTTGTCCTTCATACATTTTTCTACGTAACTAATACGTTTGTCTTCTAATGGATGCAACATATTCCAACGATCAACGTCTTCACCTTCACGCTTCAGCTCATTGAAACTTGTAACACTCCAGATATCTGCATCGATAGACCAGTCTTTGTCTAATAATTCTGCAGCTGCAATCACTTCACGTAAGATCGTGCCTGACCCCATCAGCTGTACTTTCTTACGGCGTTTACCACCGCCCTGTAATAAGTACATACCTTTAACAATGCCTTCTTCTACACCTTTAGGCATAACTGGCTGTTGGTAGTTTTCATTCATTACCGCAATGTAATAGAAAACGTTTTCCTGATCTTTATACATACGACGCATGCCGTCTTGAATGATTACGGCTAACTCGTAGGCATACGTTGGATCGTAAGAAACACAGTTAGGAATTGTCCCAGACACCATAAAGCTATGGCCATCCTGATGCTGTAAACCTTCACCTGCCAGAGTGGTTCTACCTGCTGTTCCACCAAGTAAGAAACCACGAGCCTGCATATCACCTGCCATCCATGCCAGGTCGCCAATACGCTGGAAACCAAACATTGAATAGTAAATATAGAAAGGAACCATATTTACAGCGTGTGTGCTGTAGGAAGTTGCAGCCGCAATCCATGACGACATCGCACCGGCTTCATTAATACCTTCTTCTAAAATCTGTCCAGTTTTATCTTCCTTGTAGAACATGACCTGTTCTTGATCTTGCGGTGTATATAACTGCCCCACAGAAGAATAAATACCTAACTGGCGGAACATACCTTCCATACCGAAAGTACGTGCCTCGTCTGGAACGATTGGTACCACGTATTTACCCATTTTCTTGTCACGAGTAATTAATGTCAGCAAACGTACAAACGCCATCGTTGTTGACATTTCACGATCACCTGAACCTTTCGTAATCGGCTCAAATACTGAAAGCTCTGGCACTTCCAAAGGTGCAGCCAAACGTTGGCGTACTGGCATTGGTCCACCCAGCTTTTCTCGCTGAGCTTTCATATATTTCATTTCTTCAGAGTTTTCATCTGGGCGATAATATTCACACTTCGCAGCTTGCTCATCAGTAATAGGAATATTGAAACGATTTTTATAAGCAATCATTTCTTCTTCATCTAATTTCTTCTGCGAGTGAGTTCGCATTTGGCCTTCACCAGCTGCACCCATGCCGTAACCTTTAACGCTGTGTGCAAGAACCACTGTTGGCTGACCATCACGAACCGAAGCTTCAGCATAGGCTGCATGTACTTTAAATGGATCATGACCACCACGATTTAATCGCCAAACATCATCATCCGACATGTCTGCAACCATCGCTTTTAATTCTGGGTATTTTCCAAAGAAGTGCTCACGAACGTACGCACCATCTTTAGATTTATAATTCATGAAATCACCATCTACTGCTTCAAGCATTCGCTTCTGCAGTAAACCATCATGGTCTTTTGCTAACAATGGATCCCAGTAACTACCCCAAAGTACTTTAATAACTTTCCAGCCAGCACCACGGAATACCGCTTCAAGTTCCTGGATGATTTTACCGTTACCACGTACCGGACCATCTAAACGCTGTAAATTACAGTTAATAACAAACGTTAAGTTGTCTAGCTTTTCACGAGAGGCTAATGAGATAGCACCTAAAGATTCAGGCTCATCGGTTTCACCGTCACCCATAAAGCACCACACGTTACGATCACGGGTGTCTGCCAGGCTACGATCTTGCAGGTACTTCATAAAGCGAGCCTGGTAAATCGCAGAGATTGGACCTAAGCCCATAGAAACTGTTGGGAACTGCCAGAAGTCAGGCATTAACCAGGGGTGTGGGTATGAAGATAAACCGTTACCATCTACTTCCTGACGGAAGTTATCTAACTGACTCTCTTCTAAACGACCTTCAAGAAAGGCACGAGAATACATACCTGGTGCCGAATGCCCCTGGAAAAAAACTAAATCACCACCGTGCTCATGATTAGGCGCACGCCAAAAGTGATTGAAGCCAACATCATATAGTGTTGCTGCTGATGCAAAACTCGCGATATGACCACCTAACTCAGATGCTTTACGATTAGCCTTAACCACCATGGCTGCGGCATTCCAACGAATCAACGCACCAATACGGCGCTCAACGCTTCTATCACCCGGCATATTTGGCTGCAGGTGTGTCGGAATAGTGTTTACATAGGCTGTGTTTGCTTTATGTGGTAGATTTGCGCCAGAACGACGTAATTTGTCGATCATCTGCTCTAACAGGAAGTGAGCGCGGTCTGCGCCATCGGATTTTAAAACACCCTCAATTGCATCAAGCCATTCGTGGGTTTCTAGCTGATCAATATCTTGATCATCAATCGGTGTAGTCATGCTTTTCTCCAGCGATCCAGGGCATTATTAACAATAATATAAGCCTAAGATTAATTTCATCTGAACACACTTTAGTTCGCATCAGATTAAAAGCAAGTTATTTTTACAGCAAGAATAAATTATACTTATATTTCAATAAGTTACAGTCATGAAATAATTTTATAGCTAGAGTTTATTGATTTTATAGAGGTAAAGCGGAGATTATTTACTCATTCTCAACTATAAACACTATCACTGATGAGTAACGGTAAATAGCAGGATAAAAAACCAGACACCTATAGGTCGTCCTTGCTCCAGCTATAAACAGCCATAATAGAATTTCCCTTTCCCATAATTCTAACATCACTACAGAGTGAAGAGATTAACCGCATACCTCTGCCAGAATATTTATTCTTTTCAGTATTGATATCCTTAAAATTATAACCTTCACCACTATCCATAAGGTGCATAGTTAAAGTGCCACCACCTTCGGCATTTAGCTCATGATTTATAGAAACCTGAATATGACCATCAGTCATAGACTCAAGACGTTTTTGTTTCTCCTGATAAAATTCCATATACCCTTGAGGCGAATTTTTCATGGATGAATCTAACTTTAGAATTCCATGATCCAGGGCATTAGAAAACATCTCTGTTAACACTGTTTTAACAGTCGTACACCCGCTCTCAATTGGCTGTAACTGATTAACTGCGTTCATAATATATGGCAGCACATCGAACTGGCGTAAGCTCTTAATATCAAAATTAAACTGTAATGACCAGTCAGACGGTTCTTTATATTCGACCTGAGTCACTTCATCAGTCTCATATTTAACATTCTCTAAATGACAAAACTCTAACAAAGTAATATCATCAGTTTGTTCAGCCCCATCACAAAAACCATTGCACTCTTTCAAAATTTTCCCTAACAGGTTTTCTTCCTGGGTACTTTCTTTAAATACATTTAACAAACGATTAATACCAAACATCTCACCTTGCGGATTATTAGCTTCCATCAAACCATCAGTTGCTGCGATAAGGCGATCACCATACTCCAGTATCTGCATCTCAAATTCAATTTGTGCTGCAGAGAATTTACTTATACCAAACGGAATATTTTTAGATTTAAACGTATGAACAATACTTCCATTTCGCAACAGGTACAAATCAGGTAAGCCAGCATTAACTACACTAAGCACATTATTACTTCTATCAACACTGACTAAAGCCCCTGCCATAAACATATTAGTTGGCAATAACTCCATTAGCTTTAAATTTGCTTCTACAAGGGTATCAGCAAACGAAAATCCTTTTTGCGTCATACTGTGAAAAACATCAGAAACAGGTAGCGCACCAATTGCAGCTGAAAGCCCATGACCGGTAAAATCAGCAATCAAAATTTCTAAACCTGAGGTTTGATTTTTTTCAGCCAGTATTAAATCACCATTAAACATCGACATGGGTGACATAGAATAGTTCAGCCCGGTCTTCTCACCTCGCAAATCATTATTTACAACTTTCTTAAATAACTTCATTGTAACGATCATTTCCTGCTCAACCTGAAAGTTTTTTTCAGTTATATCTTTATTTTGATCTTCAATGTTTTTATAAAGTTCGGCTATTCTTAAAAGTGAATTTATTTTTGAATTTAAAAGAGCATGATTATATGGTTTGGTAAGAAAATCATCACCGCCAGAATCAATACACTTGACTAATGCAGCTTCATCAGTCATAGCAGTAAGAAATATAATAGGAACAAATCGGCTACTGCTTTGTTTAATTATTTTTGCAGCCTCGTAGCCATCCATGACTGGCATCATCACATCAAGTAAAACAATATCTATATCATTACCTTCAACTGCTTGAACAGCTTCCTTGCCATTCTCAGCTTCAATACACTTATATCCTGAGGCTTTTAATAAAGAACAAAGTATCAGACGATTAGTAAGATCATCGTCAACGACGAGTATATTTTTTACGCCTTCTGCCATTACAAACCCGATTTAACCTACTATAAATATTTTATCAAAACTTGCAATAGTCAAAATTTCTTTAATCTCGTCACTAAAACCTGTGAGTCTTATTTTACAAGCCTGAGCATCAGCATGCTCTTTTAATAATAGCAACATGCCTAATGCTGAACTATCTAGATATTCGGTACTTGAAAGATCAACAACATACTCGCCAGAACTAAGCGTGACATCTTTATATGCTTTTCTAAAATCATTATGTAGGCTAAAGTCAAATCGCCCAATTATTTTTATAGTTGCAGATTTTTTATCTGCAGCCACATTAATAGATATGCTCATAAAAACTCCTATTTAACTCAAAAAAGATCAACTTCACCTTCATTCATATCATTCTGACTAGTTGTAGTCGAGTGAATACTATTAGCCTTTTGGGTAACATCTTCAATATTTTCATTTAAGTTTGAAATCATCTGACTGAGAGCCGGCATAGCAGCCTCACCTGGCTCGAGACATGATATTTCTGACTGAATACCTTTAAGCAAATCATCAACAAGAGCCATATGTGCATTTAGCTGTTCACACTGCTGTCTCGCTATATCTTCAAACTGCAACGACCTCACTGCTGTATTAACACCTTGCTCTAATTTTTCCGCAATACCTGATGCTTGAATAATTTTTTCATTAACAAAATTATTTTTTTCATTCATTAAAATAAGAACTTCATCAACCCTGGCTTTATGCTGCATAGCAACACTCATGTCTTTCCCTGCAATTTCACCAACGATTTCTTTCGCCTTAGATATGTTTATTTTAGATTTATCTACTACCTTACGTATCTTGTCATTCAGATTATTTGAATTAATAGATAGAGCCCTAACCTCATCAGCCACTACAGCAAAACCTCTACCAGCCTCACCTGCCCGTGCTGCTTCTATAGCTGCATTTAATGCGAGTAAATTAGTCTGATCAGCTATAGAACTAATCTCACTTAATAATTGATTCACATTATCCATCTGAACTTCAATATCATCGACGGTATACACCATAGTCATGCCACCACGGCTTACTTCAGTAATATTATCGACGAAGTATTCCAGCACTTCTTTGGTTTCTTCTATAAAACTCTTATCACCGTCATCTCCCCCATCACTATCGTGCAATCCATCTATAATTTCATGCATCAATGCATCTTGAAAAGAGGATTGTTCTGATAAACCGGTGAAACTATTTGATAGACCCATTACTGCATCCGAGACAATGTTTTTCATTATATCTACTTTAGAAGTAATGACTTTTAGTTCTTCTGATAACCTACGATACTGCTCTGTAGAATTTTTTAATAAATCTGAAACCTGCTGAAGTTTCTTATTTTCCATAACAGTATCTTTAACTTGTATATTTCTTTTCCCGTTTAACATTAACAGGTAACTACTGATACTCCAGATAATAACAATTGCAACAAACTCAACCAATAAGTAGCTTCCTTTAGAAAACAATATTTCTAATGTAAAAATACATATGGATAATATTAATGGTATAACTATAAACTTCACATTTATTCCCAGATTTCATGCATTGTTATTCAATGCAATACCTAACTATTTCTTTACCTACTTTACTTAACGTTACTTCTTTATTTACAGCCCCCAGTTTAACTGCTGCACCAGGCATACCCCATACAACACAGCTATCTTCATCTTGTGAAATATTAAATGCACCTTGTTGTTTCATTTCTAACATACCTTCTGCGCCATCAGCACCCATCCCTGTTAGCATAACCCCCATTGCATTGGGCCCAACATTTTGTGCAACAGATCTAAACATCACATCAACACTAGGCTTGTGCCTGCTAACTGGCGGACCATCATTTAATCTACATATATATTCTGCACCACATCGTTCTACTAACAAGTGCTTATCACCTGGTGCAATATATGCGTGTCCAGGAAGAATTTTCTGCCCATCAGCGGGTTCACACACCTCTATTTGGCATGTTTTATTCACGCGTTCTGTAAATGCCTTACTAAAAGCAACAGGGATATGTTGGGATATAACTATTCCAGGAGAATTTGCTGGCAGACTTTCTAAAACTTCTTTTATCGCTTCAGTTCCACCCGTAGATGCCCCAAGAGCGACTATCTTATCGGTTGTTTTAAAACGTAATTTCCCTTCTTTTTTCTCTAATACCGCACCAGCATCTAATTTTTTACTAACAACTGGTGTCGTAACAGTACCTTTATACTCTCTAACTTTAGCTTTCCCTGCGATTTCAATTTTTTCGATAATTTCATCAGTATATTCTTGTAGCGCACCCTGAACATCTATTTTCGGTTTTGCAATAAAATCTATAGCGCCAACTTCTAACGCCTCTAATGTAATATCCGCACCTTCCTCGGTCAATGTAGATATCATGATTACGGGCATAGGACGTAAACGCATTAAATTTTTAAGAAATGTCACACCATCCATTTTTGGCATTTCTACATCAAGCGTTAATACGTCAGGATTTAGTTGCTTTATTTTATCACGCGCATCAATTGGATCTCTTGCTGTACCGATCACTTCTAATGTTTTAGATGAATTAATAATTGTTGTTAAAACCTGCCTTACGACAGCTGAATCATCAATAATTAAAACTTTAATTTTTTGCCCCATAATTTCACCGCTTAAAAAAGTTCAATATCACTTTGAACTGGTTTTTCATCAATACTTTTACGATAATTATCTTCACGTTGTTTGATCGTATCATTATGTATATTCTTCAAACGTTTCACCCTCACTCGTCCTGTGTCTGCGTAATACAGAACTTTTCTTGGAAAAATATCACCTGTATCTTCAGACACTATTTCCAAATCTTCTTCGCTCAAATATTCATGTGCAAATTTAATATTTTTATTGCCAATATCTAATTTCGTCATATTTGAAAGAACACGTCCACCTCCAAACAATTTAACTTCCAAGTTTCTTTTATTACCACCGGCTTTTAATATTTCATTAATCAGCATTTCCATTGCAAAATTACCATAACGTGTGGCACTGGTTAGGTGTATTTTTCCTGCATGTTCATCTTCACACCCCATAGGCAACATAAAATGATTCATGCCTCCTATACCCATTTTCACATCTCGAATACATGCTGAAATACAAGAACCTAAAACCGTACTGATTAATTCACCATGCATACTCACATAATATTCACCCGGCAATATTTTTGCTGAGAAAATCTCATGCCTCTTATCCCAAAAACGACTAATATGCTCTAGCCCATTCAGGCATCTTGGCATTGACTTTTCTATTTCTTCGCTTGAAAGTCTTTTTGAAGATACCAACTCAATTTCCCTTTCTATAAATAGTTTGACCTATTAGTTTAAATCTTTTTGTTACTTTAAAAAGAGATTCTGAATGACCTATAAACAAGGGTGCATCTTCGGGCAGTAAATCAGCATAACGATCAAATAAATCTTTCTGTGTATCTTTATTAAAATAAATCACAACATTTCTACAAAACATTAAATCAAAAGGCCCTTTAAATGGCCATTCGTGCAATAAGTTCAATTGTTTAAAAGTAATCATATCGATCAGTCTTTGATCCATCTTTACCATGCCTTGTTGTTTTCCTTTACCTACCTTTACATAATTTTTTAAATGTTTTTTATCAAGGCCTGTTACCCTTTCTTCCTTATACACACCTTTTGATGCGCGTTCGACCATATCAAAATCAAGATCTGATGCCAAAATTTTTATATCCCAGTCTGATTTATTCTTAAAATGATCTAAAACTGTCATAGCAATGGTATAAGGTTCTTCTCCAGATGAGCAACCTGCTGACCATATGCGTATGCGTTTGTTTGTTTTATTTTTCTCTAGCTCCGGTAAAACAGTTTTAGCCAGATACTCAAAGTGATGGGGTTCTCTGAAAAAAGATGTGAGATTTGTTGTTATGGCATTAGTAAATGAAACGAGCTCAGATTCATCTCCTGATCTCAATAAATTACAATATTCAGAAAAATCACTAACCCCACAATCACGTATACGCCTTGCAATGCGACTGTATACCATGGTGCGTTTTATATCGCTTAATACTATACCTGTTCGTTCTGCCACCAGTTCCTGAATAAAACTAAAATCTTTATCCGTAAAAGGAAATTCCTTTTCTTCGAAGTTGACCTCGTTTTGCCTGCTATTATTGTTCAATGTATTACCTTCTTATTAACTTTAAAATTAATATTTAGACTAATTTATTATTTGCTTTAATTTTTATAGCTAAGCCAATCACTTGTACAGTAAGCGTCTGATTAGTAGCACCCAAATCAATAGAAAATTTGGGTACCATCAGCCGGTTTATATTTTACTCGATATTAAAACTCATCCCATTCGTCATCATCATCAATTACTGGTGCGGGCTTACGCTTAGTGCGTTTAGCAGGCTTACTGCTTGCTGCTGGCGCTTCATCCTCTTCTACACTCCGAGACTTTCTACGCTTACGTTTCGGTACGACTTTAACAGGTTCCGGCTCCTCTTCATCAAGATCAAAGAAGTCCATCAGGTCATTCATTTCCTTGGCTTCTTCGTTCATTGACTCACTGGCTGCTGTTGCTTCTTCTACTAGTGCTGCATTTTGTTGAGTCATTTCATCCATTTGAGTAATGGCTTTATTCACTTCCTCTATACCTGCAGACTGCTCTTGTGCGGCAGCAGCAATTTCAGCAATAATGTCACTTACTTTCTTAACGCCGTTAACGATTTCTTCCAGAGTTTTACCTGATTCATCTACCAGTTTTGAACCCTCATCAACCCGCTCCACACTATCATTAATTAAACCTTTAATTTCTTTAGCAGCACCGGCGGATCTTTGTGCAAGGTTACGTACTTCTGCTGCAACAACCGCAAAACCTTTACCCTGTTCACCTGCTCTAGCAGCTTCAACCGCAGCATTTAATGCCAATAAGTTAGTTTGGAATGCGATTTCATCGATCACCCCAATAATATCGGCGATTTTCTTACTACTGGTGTTAATTTCACCCATCGCATTCACTGCTTTCTGAACAACTTCACCACCTTTTTCAGCCTGGTCTCTCGCTGCTGCTGCTAACTGATTTGCCTCTCGAGCATTATCTGCATTCTGCTTAACTGTAGATGTCATCTCTTCCATACTAGAAGCAGTTTCTTCAAGACTTGAAGCCTGTTCTTCGGTACGCTGACTTAAATCGGCATTACCACGCGATATTTCATCGGATGATGTGAGTATAGTTTCAGAGCTATCCATAATTTGATCAACCATCTCTGAAAGCACCTTAGATGTTTCATTGATTGCATCCCGAAGCTCGGCAAACTCACCTGAATATTCTCCATCCATAGACTCAGTCAAATCTCCCGTTGATAGAGCCTTAACCACACGTTGCGCCTCTTGCATTGGCTCAACTACAGCGTCCATTAACTCGTTAATACCTTCACCCAGCCCCTTCATAAAGCCAGAATAAGTTGATGAATCGATGCGAGTATCTAACTGCCCATCAACCGCCTGGTCTATAAGAGACTGTATTTGACGTTCTGCATCTTTCTGCTCGGTAATATCACCCCATTCAACCATATTCCCCATCATATTACCCTGATGATCAACAATCGCTGTGGCGTTTACCTGAAACTCCAGACCTGCAATAGTCATCTCAGCTTTTACTGGCAGGTTGGACGCATCACCTAGCAACTGCCTTTGATGGGCTGGATTTCTATGGAACTGGTCGATGCATTGACCCACTAAATTATTTGCATCGAAGCCAGGGAATACCTTTCGTAATTCAGCAGCACGACCAGACATCATGCTTACTACCGACGGATTGGCATAAGTGATAACTAAATCGGTATCACAAATCATTAAGTTTGCCTGTGCACCATCAACTGCTGACTGTAGTCGTGCAACATCCAGTTCTTTCTTTCTCACCTCAGTAACATCAGACCACTCAAGCGCATTACCTACGTACGCACCTGAGTTATCCATAGTTGCGGTAACATTCAGTTGAAAAACTAAATCACCTATGTGTATGTCAGTTTTAAAGGGTAAGTTTGTCGGATCAGCTAGTAACTGTCGTTGATGGGCAGGGTTTCTATGAAAGGTATCTATACAAGTTCCAACTATAGCCGTCGCACTAAACCCGGGGAACACGGCTGAAAACTGCATCTGGTATTTCATTAACAAATCATTTGTCGCCTGGTTCACGTAGGTCACAATAAAATCACGGTCAACCATCATAACGGCCTGTACAGATGAATCTATTGCTCCTTGTAAACGCGAAACATGATTTTCTTTTGCGACTTCCTCAGTAATATCAGCCCACTCTAACGCATTACCTATATATTCTCCGCTTGCACTCATCATAGCGGTAACATTTAGCTTCATCGTTAAATGGGCTATTTGTATATTGGTGCTATAAGGCAGGTTAGCAGGGTTGGCTAACATCTGTCGTTGATGTGCAGGATTTTTATGAAACGTATCTATATTAGTCCCTATAATTGCACTTGCCTGAAATCCGGGGAATACTGATTGCATTGTCATTTCATGCTTACTTAATAACGCGATAGTCGCCTGATTAGCATAGGTGACATTAAAGTCACGATCTATCATCATCATCGCCTGCATCGCTCCACCTACCGCAGAGCGTAAACGGGCTAGTTCTTCTGCATCTGTGTCATTCATTGTCGCGGCTCCTTGAGGGGCTTTTGCTGTTTCATTATGTGTGTTATTTGTTGCTTGCACAGGCGTGTATGCGTCAAGCATAACTTTTGCTATCACATCCAGTGCCTGCTTCCAGGCTGATCCAATATCGTCAGTCCATAGGTCACCTGCCATTTCTTTCATGACATCAACTAATGTACTTGCAACTACAGGATAATGCTCTGGTAGTGCTCCATAGCCCTGATGACGAACACCCATCGTGGTTAAGACAGGAGCAAGAGCTTCAGGATTTCGTACATTTTCAATAACAAGCTTTAATGCTGCGAGTAATTTTTGTTGCTGCTCTGCAGGCGTTGTATTGTCAAACATTGGCCTAACACTTGGCGCACGTATGAACAACTCGTCATAAAATCGTCGCACTAGTTCTTCGCCTCGAGGTGCCAACAAATTAAAGCTTGACTCAAGTGTCGCCACATCCAGACCTAGTGGTGAAACGTAATTATCTGTGTTCATCTATGTATCCTTATTTAAATTCTGTTTGATACTTAATATTATTTTCTTCAGACTCAAACTAGCTTGAGTCCGAAATACTTAATTCAATTGCAATATTTTCTTTACGCCTAAAGTTTCTGCCGCCTGCGTTAATGCATCTGATGGTTCTAGCCAGTGAATAACCAGGCTATTTTGCTCTGCGTAATTAAACAATGCACACAACAATTGCATTGCAGAGCCATCAATTCTCTCAACATCCGATGCGTCTATATCAATTACATCATTATCATTAACTAAAGTGAGCATATCGTTTTTGAGCGCTTGCGATTTACTGATATCCTGTATGCTACTTAGATGTAACACTGGATGGTCTGATGCAATGCCTCCATCAAAGCTCGGTATTTCAATATCTTCAATGACTTCTTCGGCCACATCTCCAATGACTTCATCTGTATAAGCAGCACACATAGTTTCTGCAGCTGCTACTAGTAATTCCATCCAGGCTGCGCTAACGGCTTTTGTCCAGGAACGTCCTACTGATTTTTTAAAACTTGCAACTAGCAGTTCAGCTACAATGGGGTAGTGTTCGGGCAGAGCGCCATAACGTTGATGTTGCTCACCCATTGTTGTTAGCGTTGTTCTTAATGCCTCTTCGTTATGTAAATTATCAACTAATAATTTAATTGCTGCACCAAGCTTCCCTGCCTGTGCTTTATCATCAGCATTTTTAAACAAGGGTTTTACGCCGGGGTGCTGGGTAAATAATTCATCATAAAAATTAATGACAGCCTCATCAAACACATCTGCAGCCAACTTATATCCCTTTAGCAGCGCTGTTTCATCTATGCTATGCCCCAATACAGTAATAATGTCCGTTTTCATTTTTTCACTGTCCTTTTGGGGTTGAGCATCTGATTTTTCATCCGACTTAGCATCAGATACTTTCTCTACCCCTGCAGATTCATCTGCATCATCAGCTAGCCATGCCAGAGGATCAAAGCCAATCATTGATTTCTTATCTCGTGCCATTAACAAGTCCTCCCGATACAAAAATCGTCAGCCAATTTACGATAGTCATTCGAACCATTACCACCTTTTTGATACTCTTCAACGGTTAAGCCAAAACTTGGGCTCTCAGCCAGGGCCGTAGTTTCACGAACCGGCGTTTGTAAAACCTGATCTGGAAAATATGAAACCAGCTTTTCTTTTACGTCCTGTGATAATCGCCTTCTGGGGTGAAATCGCGTTACCACAAACCATTTTTTTATGTCGTGTTTCAAGCGCTCTTCAAAACTTTTTAATGTACCCAACAAATGAGATAAACCGTGCAGTGTTAAATAGTCACTTGAAATGGGTATCAACACTTCATCTATAGAATACAGTGCACAAATAATTAAGAAACCAGAAGATGGAGGACAGTCGATCAATACATAATCATCATCTAACTGGTCTATTACATTTTTTAATTTCTTTGCAACCATGGATGAAGATTTTTTATCAATATGTTCAGCCTGCCCAAGATTATTACCACATGGAATCAAACGTAAATTCTTACGGGCCTCAACAATTACGTTTTCTAAATCATCATCATGTAGAAGTAAATCCTCTATACCTAAGTGATCCTGCCAGTTAACCCCCAGGCTAATAGTTAAACTCCCCTGTGGATCTAAATCTATCAGCGTCACCTTATAACCTTGTTGCGCCAGCATATATCCCAGATTTGTAGTAGTGGTAGTTTTGCCTACCCCACCTTTCTGATTAATAACCGCCACCTTTCTGGTCATACTTAATTATTCCTCTTTAACTTTTGACTGCAGACACGTCTTTCAGTGTCTCTGTTATTCGGTTATCGTATCTACTACAGCTAATTCAGCCGCATTCAACATGTGGTCTATATTCAGAACAATAATCATTTTTTCATCAATAGTTGCAAGACCAGTTACAAACTCAGTATCTACGGCCGTACCAAAATCAGGTGATGCTTTTACATCATTTGCAGGCACGTTGTAAACATCTGAAACAGCATCAACAACAACCCCCATAATTCTGTCGGCATTACCCTTACTCACTACATTCAGAATAATGACAACGGTCGTTGCATCGTACTCTTTCTTTTCCAGCCTAAAGCGTAAGCGCATATCAATAATCGGCACAATACTGCCTCGAATATTAATAACACCTCGAATATACTCAGGTGTATTGGGAATATTAGTCACTGAATCCCAGCCTTTAATTTCCTGTACGCGAAGAATATCTACGCCATACTCTTCACCCGCCAAAAAAAACGTTAATAATTCTTTAAACTCTTTTTCAGATTCTTGATGACTTAAATCATCTGCAGCTTCTGACATTTTATTCTCCTAAAAGCAGCTAAGCGGCTGCGCCTTTTATTGAAACTACGTTAGTTGCCATGTCTTTCTGGTATAAATCTATCAAGCCGGCAATATCAATAATGAGTGCAACAGTTCCATCACCCAGTATGGTAGCTCCAGATAACCCTTCAATTTTTTTGAAATTAGTTTCTAAACTTTTTATTACAACCTGCTGCTGTCCTAATAGATCATCCACATAAATAGCAATTTTCTTGCCCTCAGCTTCAACCACTACTAGTAAGCCACTTTCTAATTCAGTTGAAACTGGCTCTACACTAAATATCTGATATAAACGAACTATAGGTATGTATTCGTCACGTAAGCGATAAACTTCAGCATTTCCTGCAACAGCGTTAATATTTTCTGCTTTAACCTGCAATGATTCGATAATAGAGATAACCGGCAAAATGTAGGTTTCCTCTCCAATACCCACCAATTGCCCATCGAGAATAGCCAGCGTAAGAGGTAAGCGAATAGTAAAGACCGAGCCCTCACCCTGCGTAGACTTAACCTCTACCGCACCGCCGAGCTCTCGAATATTTCTACGCACCACATCCATACCCACTCCACGTCCAGATACATCACTAACTACATCCGCAGTAGAGAACCCGGGGCGGAAAATCAAATCATGGATCTGGTCATCAGACAATCTCTCATCGCTTGTAACCAGGCCTTTTTCCCTGGCTTTAGAGAGAATTTTGTCTTTATCAAGTCCAGCACCATCATCTTTAATTTGAATAACAATATTGCCACCCTGATGAAAAGCGCTGAGTTCAATCACACCAGTTTCAGACTTACCTGCACTAACACGCTTTTCAGGTGATTCGATACCGTGATCTAGTGAATTTCGAACCAGATGAACTAATGGATCACCAATTTTTTCAAGTACCGTTTTATCCAGCTCTGTAGACTCACCGGTCATTATTAATTCAATTTTTTTGTTAAAGGTAGTACTAAGATCATGCACCAGGCGCGGAAAGCGCTGAAATGCAAAACTAATTGGCATCATGCGGATTCGCATAACACTTTCCTGTAACTCACGGGTATGGCCCTCTAGCTGCGCCAGGCCGTCTTTAAGCCGCTCAATAGTAGAATCGTTAAACTCTTCACTTTCACCAAAACGGCTCAACATCGACTGGGTAATAACCAGCTCACCCACCATATTAATCAGCTCATCGACCTTGCTTATATTAACTCGTATAGACGACGATTCAGCTGGTTTGTTTGCGCGTTTTTCGCTACCACTCTTTGCGGGTGTTTTTTGTTGCTCAGAACCATCTGTCTGCTCGGGGCTTACCTGGGCTTTTCCATCCGCCAGAGATTCTATTTTTAAATCGCATTCATCATCAACCCAGGCAAAAACCTCCCGAATTTCATCTTCACTAACATCACCCCCAATCAATTTGATACACCATGATTGGTGACAATCTTCCGGGTCTAATTCATTTAGGGGCGGCAAAGACTCGTTATTAACGGTAACTTCTGCAGTATCTGCAAGAGAGTTAAGCTCTCGCATCAGGCGAACCGTATCATTACCTGTTTTCATTATGTCTACAAAAGGAGCAAAGTTAACAATCCAGCCTTTACCCCCTGCATTCGATGACGTGTCTTCAGTGGCTACAGACACGTCGTCTGCAACACCTAAAATACCTTTTATAGCAGTAGTCATTTCAGAGACATTATCTACATCTATTTCAGAACCATCCCTTATGGCATTAAGCATATTACGCAATACATCAACACTACCCAGTAGTGTTTCTACTACAGGTACCGTAACCTGACGCTCACCATTTCGCATCTGGTCCAGCAAGGTTTCCATATCGTGAGTAAATTCTGCAACTGCAGTAAAGCCAAATGTGCCACTCCCCCCCTTAATAGAATGAGCAGAGCGAAAGATGGTATTGATGTTTTCTAAATCAACCTCACCCTGTTCCAGCTCTAACAGGCCTGATTCCATAATATCCAGGCCTTCAAAGCTTTCTTCATAGAAGGTTTCGTGAAACTGCTCCAGATCGATCGACATTTTTCGCTCCTGCCTGTGTTTTTAACCCAGTACTTTCTTAACTGTGTTAAGTAGCTGATCCGGATTAAATGGCTTAACGATCCAGCCTGTCGCCCCAGCTGCTTTACCAGCCGATTTTTTATCAGCAGCTGATTCAGTAGTCAGCATCAACATGGGTGTAAATTTATAATTAGCTTCCTGGCGTAAGTTTTTAATAAATGTAATACCATCCATAATTGGCATATTGACATCAGTAATAATCAGATCAAATTGCTGAGATTTAGCCTTATTCAGCGCCTCCTGACCATCTGCTGCCTCAACAACCTGATAACCAGCTCCCTTAAGAGTAAATGTCACCATTTGCCTCATAGATGCGGAATCATCTACCGCTAGAATTGTTGCCATTTTGTTATAATCCCCTTTTCTATACTTTCTATAAGATTTGTATATTATTTACGATTCTGTACCTAGTGTATGTATAGACTATGTTTATCACTTCTACCATTAATCCGCATAATTATTAGTATGATATCGGCATAGTTAAGCATTACTTAAACCGCATAAGCACATATATAACCACACAGGCAAGAACAAACCTCCCGTATTAACATTTCATGTTCAAAATATTCAATATTTCCCCAGGCACAGCCATAGCGAATTAAGCAATAAACTTGCAAAAGCTTAACTTGTAACTAAACTCGTTTTATGTATTGAATAATAAAAGACAGCTTCACACGAGATTTCTATAATATATTTGGGATAAACAATAAAAAGCCAACCTGTAGGACATACAAAACTAAAGTTTAAGCATCGCCTAATAGATTTTTACTGATTTAATCAGGATTTGAGAGTTTCACTGGAAGATAATACATAACATGAGTAACAGAAAATATCACCTCATTAATATCGCAATCGCCATAGTTTGTGCAATAGCATTTAGCGTATATCCAGAAGAGTGGTTAATTTATAGCGCATTATCCAGCTTAATAATCATTAATTTAATTAGCATTTATCTGGAAAACAACCACACACAGTCAAAAGAAAATGCTGAATCTGATACTGAAAGCAACCAACAAATACAACATTTCCAATCACTAATTAATAAAATACAAAGTTCCACCAGAGAAGAAATAGCTGTAATTCAAGATGAAAACATTCAAGTACAAGGCCTTTTATCTAATGCTATCGTCGGACTGGTTGCCAGCTTTACAGGGCTGGAAAATGAATCGACACAACAAAAGAACATGGTATATGCACTGGTTGATGAAACATCAAATGACTCTGATGAACATGGCACAATAAAGGCTATTGCTGTAGAGGCTGCTGGTTCATTAAAATCAATGGTAGATAGCATCACTCAAATGAGCTCGCAAAGCATGGCGCTTGTAAAATCATTGAATCTCATCAAGGATGATTATGATCAAGTGATAAAATTACTTAATGAAATGGACTCAATCAGCGCACAAACAAATTTATTAGCACTTAATGCAGCTATTGAAGCAGCCCGAGCAGGTGAGCAGGGCCGTGGCTTTGCCGTTGTTGCAGATGAAGTACGCTCATTATCTCAACGCAGCCAAAGTTTTAGTGACCAAATACGAACTCAGTTCAGCAACACTGTAAACACCATAGAAACTGCGACCAATCAGGTTGGAAAAATGGCATCAACTGACATGAACATGACCATGTCAAATAAAAGTCACCTTGATGACATGATGCATCAGATAGAATCGAAAAACGAAGAAACTGCCGTTCAACTCAGCGCTATATCAAACGTATCAGAATTACTGAATAAACACGTAGGCCATGCAATTCAGTCTTTACAGTTTGAAGATATGATTACACAACTAACGGACCATATTAACAAACGACTGACCCAACTTGATACTTTGAGCCAGGCCAATGAGCTTATAGCAAATTCATTAAATAATAGCCCTGATATTTCAAGCATCAGCCTAAAACTAACACCCGATATAGAAAAAATACTATCACAAATAAAACAGGCTAATAATAGCCCAATACACCAACAGTCTATGGATGATGGCGGTGATGTAGAAATGTTTTAATAAACAAAAAATTATAAAAGCACTAATTGAACTACACATCAACCTTAAACTATTCTACCGTGGAACAATTAATGATCAACATTTTAGTAGTAGATGATGACACATCAATATTGGAATTTATTGAACACGCACTATCAGATACATACAATATATTTACTTCAGAAACTGTAGCCGGTGCCGAAAAAATATCCAGTGAGAACACTATTGATTTATTAATAGCTGATTTAGTCATGCCTGAAAAAAATGGAATTGACATGATTATGGAATTCAAAAAAACTCACCCGGAAATTAAAATAATAGCTATATCAGGCGGCGGCGGAATCACTGGACGATTTGATTACCTACCAATTGCAAAACTTGTGGGCGCAAAAGACACCCTCAAAAAACCATTCACTATCTCTGATCTCAGAAGAAGCATAAAATCCACGCTTGAAACCAGCAACTAAACATGCCAAATAAAAGCCATATTAATGAGGAGCTTTTAGAGCAGATATACAACTATTCAATCACCTGCATAGTCGATAATGACTTATCAATTATTTTCTCTAGCGAAAGTTTCGACTCATTAACAGGCTACAACAAAAATAAGCCAGGTGAGCTAAATGCATTACAAACAGCAGATGCATATTCCTTTATAGTAGAAACGCTAAAAAAAAGAGAGACATGGAAAGGTGAAATAAAAATCAGCTCCAAAAAAAAACAAACTATCTACTTAGATACAACAATAAAACCTGTTATATCAAATTCATCTGAAAATTATAACATTGCATCATTTATAGATATCAGCCAGCGAAAACAACTCATTGAAAACTTAAAAAAAAGAGCCCACCGACAGGGGCTCGTCGCGATTCTTGGACAGTTATCTCTTAACAACATCCCCATTCAGGATCTTCTTGAACAAACACTGGCTGTTATTTGCGGATCGCTGGAGATAGATACTGGCATTGTTCTTGAAATACCAGCCAATGACAAAAACTTACTTGTACGTGCAAATTATAACTTTTCCTATTTATCAAAAACTGTAATCACTTTAAAAGCAAGTGAAAACGACATGCTGCATTACACACTAGACAATGGCCAACCCGTTATTTGTGAGTCAATAAACAATGAAACGCGTTTTAAGTTACCTAAAGAATTCACACAAGAAACCTACAACTCAGCAACCTGCCTTCTAATTGGTGATAAAAAACATCCGTTTGGAATTCTCACACTTCTTACGAAAAAAACAAGAACTATAAATATTGACGAAATCCATTTTTTGCAATCAGTTTGTAACATACTCACTGAAGCAATTAATCGGTATAAAATGGAGCAAGCTTTAATATATGAGCAAGAACTATCAAAAAACTACTTAAATGCTGCTGAAATCGTATTTATTGTGTTGAACACTGATAACAACATAATACTTGCCAATCGTTATGCAGCATCAATATTAGGTTACTCTCAGGAAAAACTTATAGGTATGAATTTTGTGGAAACGTTCATACCAACCAGTGACAAGGACAGCGTCAAAAACCATTTTAAAACGATTACAGCCAAAGACAAAAAAAACGCTAACCAATTAAACACACAAGCTAACGTAACACCCATTATAAATAAAAATAATCAAATACGAAAAATAAGATGGAAACACACTCCACTACTTGATGAACATAGGAATATCACTTCAATTTTATCCGCCGGTGAAGACATTACGGAAATTCTTAAAGCTGAAGAAAATCAGAAAATTCTTGAAGCACAATTACATAAGGCACAAAAAACAGAAGCTATAGGTATGCTTGCCGGTGGTATGGCTCATGATTTCAATAATATACTCGCTAGCATTTTAGGGTTTTCTGAACTTGCTTTTGAAATACTGGATGAAAACGATACAAGACTGCATAAATATTTAACACAAATACAAAACTCTGGCATTAAGGCCAGGGATATCATTGCGCAATTGCAAAGCATAAATCTACAAGATGAACCACCTGATACAGCAATTTTATTACCTTCATTATTGAAAGGCACACTGAGCATGCTTCGCTCGGCACTCCCCACATCTATACACATGATGCTTGATATTCACAACGATATACCAGCAGTTAAAATCAACGCACCAAAATTCAACCAAATTGTTATGCACCTGCTAACTGGATCTAGCAATACACTTAAAGGCAAGGGTGAAATAAAAATAAGCCTGAAAATGGAAGAGATGCCTGATGTTTTTTGCACTTCCTGTAGCGGTCGTATCAGCGGTAAACATGTAGTACTCACCGTTCATGACAATGGCCCTGGAATAAATGAAAACATATTTCCTGAACTATTTTCAGACAAGCATTCAAAGTCAAATTCTGGCTTACCTTTTGTCAATAATATTATACACGACTCTCAAGGGCACATCTTAATCACTAATAAACATTTAAATAATACTGAAAACACTACCGGTACCTCCATCAAGCTAATATTTAAAACTAAAAGCGCAGCACCTACCAATGAGTCACATAAAGCTAACGAGCTAAATCTCTCACACATCATCAATAAACATGTAATGATTATTGATGATGAAAACAGCGTTGCATCATATATGGGAGAACTATTCAGAAGCACGGGATTTAAGGCGAGTGTTTTTTGTGATCCAGTTGAGGCTTTAGAAGCTTTTAAAATTGCCCCAGATGATTATGATTTAATTATTAGTGACCAAACCATGCCCATTATTACAGGCGATATTCTTGCGGGGCATATGTTAGAAATAAAACCAGAACTACCGATAATTATATGTACCGGACACGGCGATATTTTAGATGGGAATAAAGCTGATAGATTAAAGATTAAAAAACTACTACAAAAACCTGTTAATTCCGCCGAATTACTTAATACCGTTGTTAATTTACTTACGACTGCAGAATAAGTTTTGAATCTGATTTATGATCCGTTAAGTTCTCAGAAGCGTCGCCAAGAATTAACAGCTCAAAGAGTTCTTACCTATATTAATAACTAAAGCCCTATGCAAATATGCTAACCCCTGAATTCACATCCATATTAACAAGCAACTCTCCATCAACATTACCTTCTATTGTATTCTCACTAGCTAAATCATTTTGAGATTCTACAGCACCATCTTGCTGTGACTCTCCACTTGCCTGTTGTTGTTCCGATTGGGTAGATACATCGACATCAGCCAGGTTTAAACCCTGTTGCTCAAGCATTTCTTTTAGCCTTGGTAAGGCCGCATCAAGCGCATCACGTACAGGCGCATGTTGTGTTACAAAATTAATACTCGCCTGATCATCTTTCATTGATAGCTTAATTTCCATAGGCCCCAGATTCGCAGGATTCAACTTTATTTCTGCCTGTTGAAACCCACCTCTAATCATATAAGAAACCTGCTGAGTCATTTGTTGTGACCAGTTAGGGTTTTGTATACTGGTTGCTATAGATGAGCTTAACGTAGTTGTAGCCGTAGTTGATGTAGCCGTATTTAATAAGCCAGTGAAACCTGTATTTAACGATTCAACAGCAGGTGTTGCTGATAGATTCTGTGCAACTGAAACACTGCTAGATACGGCTGTAGCTAATGGTACTTGCTGTAGCCGACTCGTTTGTGCAATCACATCAGTGGTTGGCATTTCGCTAACTACCTTAGTATAGCGCGCATCCTGAATATTTGTTTTTTCTGACAGGGTAGCAGTCAGGTTTGCAGGAATATTTAACGGTTTTGTACTCGTTATCGCTTCAGAATTTTGTGTCACCGAGGAAACCGGTACATTATTTATAAGATCATTTATGCGCTGTGTTTTTGCATCAATACCTGAGTTTGCCTGCTGGCTTTCAATCGCAACCACTGCAGGCCCTGATGTGGACAAAAACTGAGCACCTTGTGCAGGATTAACAACTTGTACAGACCCAGTAGAAAGCGGCAAAATACTTCCTGTTTCCGGCAATACTGTGGCAATTAACGGATTAAGCTCATCACCTTCTGTTTGCTCACTCAAATCACCCTGATGCAGACTATTATCTGATGTGTTTTCAACGAGTTCCGCTGAATCTGAGGTCTCTGCCCCTGTGTCTGCGTCTGTAGTCAGCGCCCTTTCGTTTTGATCGCCCTCAACATTATTTTTTTTATCTTGTTGATTATTATCGATATTTTGATTATCAGGCTTAGACTTAACCCGATCAATTTGTTTATTTAACTGGTCTTTAAACGGTTTATTTTCCTCTGATTCAGAGCCACCAGCCTGCTTTGATCGCGCATGCATATCAGCCGATTTTTGTCCGCCATCAACCGCTTTTAAGTCGATTTGCTGCAGTAATTCCATAGGCCACCTGTCTCAAAGTTAATTGTGTTATTAAGACATTTGCAATTGATGGGCCAATTTTAAAGATACCCGTAAGCCTGAAATTAAGACGCTCAGACTATATCCACTTATTTCCTGTTTATGGGTTACGATTTTATTAAGTCTTTCGTCCAAACGTTCGGCTGGAAAACTCATCTTGCTCCTTCTGCTCAATCCTTGCCTCTATCTGTGCTTCCTGCATCTTATACTTTACAATAACCGCATCTAACGCTTTGCTTCTAGAACGAGTTTTAAGCCAATTGATTTTCTGGAATTCACACTGCTGTTTTTTTTGAACAATATTTGCCCGTGCCTGCTCAATACTTTGATTTAACTTATTCATAAACAACTGAAAATCTTTCAACTGGGTCGAGTTTGCAGCACCATTTACACAACCGCTATTATACTCTGCTCTATACTCTATTAGCTGCTCTAACTGTAATTGTGCATCAACTACAGCCTGCTGTGCAGCGACAAATATTTGCACCGCATGCTGTTGCAGTTGATCTGCATGTTTGGCTATAGGCTGAATTCTTTTAGAGCGCATAAAACACCGTTCTAGTTCGTTTACCTAGTGAAAACGACTTATTTAATTAACTTCAGGCTGACTCGCGTTTGCAATTAACTGATCAAGCATCTGTTTGCTCTGAGCAAAGTTAACCGCTTCATTCATACCCTGCTGCATGAACTGCTGAATTAGTGGCTGCATAGCAATTGACCGATCAATTTCCGCGTTAGTACCCTGCTGGTACGCACCCACATTAATCAGATCTCTGTTCTGCTCATATATGGAGTATAGCTGTTTTATTTGCTGACTGGATTTTTGCTGTGCAGCATTAGTCACCATTGGCATTACCCGACTTACCGATGATTCAAGGTCTATAGCCGGATACTGCCCCATATCCGCCAATTGGCGTGATAGAACAATATGACCATCTAAAATCCCCCTTGCCGCATCGGCGATAGGATCGTTAGTATCATCACCCTCTGTTAACACAGTATAAAATGCAGTAATAGAGCCTTGCCCGGCCTGGCCATTTCCAGCCCTTTCAACTAACTGCGGAATACGAGCAAACACTGAAGGCGGATAGCCCTTGGTCGCCGGAGGTTCAGAAATGGATAAACCTATTTCACGTTGTGCCTGAGCAAAGCGAGATAATGAATCCATTAACAGTAAAACTTTTTTGCCACGGTCACGAAAATACTCGGCAATACTCGTCGCCAACATAGCCCCATGAATTCGAATTAATGGAGATGAGTCGGCTGGGGCTGCAACAACACAGGCACGTTTAATACCATTTGGGCCTAAAATATCCTGCACAAACTCTTTTACCTCACGCCCCCTTTCACCAATTAAACCCACAACAATCACATCGGCTTCGGTAAATTTTGTCATCATACCTAATAAAATACTCTTACCTACACCTGTACCTGCAAACAAGCCCATACGTTGGCCGCGACCCACAGTAAGCAATGAGTTAATCGCTCGCACCCCTACATCTAAAGGCTGCTTGATAGGATCTCGCATTAACGGATTTATAGGTTTACCCGCTAATGGCATATCAGCAGCAGTATCATGATTTGTTTTAATCGGCCCCTTACCATCTAGTGGCCGACCACGCCCATCAATCACGCGCCCTAAAAAACCATCTGAAATTTCAATAGAGCTTGAGTGACCAACTGGTATAACTTTGGCGTTAGGAATCAAACCACGGCTCTCACCCATTGCCATTAAATAAGTTTTATCACCTGAGAAACCCACAACTTCTGCTTCAATAGAATGATTACCAGGGGCAATAATATTACAGCTAGTACCCACCGCGGCTTCACAACCTATGGCCTCAAGCGTTAAGCCAACCATTCGTGTTAAACGCCCTTCAACTACAGGCTCAGGGGGAGATACTCTATTTTGCTTTTTTTCAAGATCATCTATCCAGCGCTGAAAGTAATCACTCTGCTGCATCATCATCTCCATCTTGATGCATATGCAGCTGATCAACTAATTGTTGCACCCTGGTTTCAACAGTTGCGTCTATATGCGAAGCGGCTGATTCAATAACACAACCACCCGGGGTTATGGAATTATCAGCAATACAATTCCAGGTTTGATCATTCGTATTAATTTCTGCCTGGTTTAGTAATGCAATATCATCAGCATTTAAGCGCACCTGGATATCACGTGATTTAACTGGCAAATATTCCAGTGAATTATGAACCAGATTTTGAATATGCAGCGCATCAAGCTGGCTTTCTTTTTGCAATAATTGTTTAGCCAGTAAAATGGCCAGGTTCGTTAACTGAAGTTCAACCTGCTTGTCTAATTCATTCAATGGATGCTGTAAAAAATTAAACATTTTCTGTAGCTGATTAGCCTTAACAGTCATTTCCTTAATGCCTTGCTTTATACCCTCTGCATGACCTTCTTTAACTGCTTCATCATAGGCTTGCTTTTGTAACGCCTCAATTTCTTCTACTGTTTGCGGACGTATAGCCTCTTCATTCATGCCAACGATATTACCAACCAGTTCAGGTGGCACATAATGTTGAATATCACTTTCAGAAACTTTAAATCGTTTTGACATAATTTAGTTTTGCTATCACATTAAGTGGAAATATTTATATTACTTTCAGTTTTTTACTCTTTGTTGCAGAATCCGAGAATAACGAAATATATATTCTTAAGATTTATAAGTGGTTAAACCATTTCCTCACCACCACCACCGCCCAGAACAATATCACCTTCTTCCGCTAAGCGTCGTGCAGTACTAATAATATCTTTCTGTGCCAATTCTACTTCGCTCAATCGTACCGGACCACGAGCCTCCATATCTTCACGTAACATTTCAGCTGCACGCTTAGACATATTTTTAAGTATTTTCTCTTTAAGTCCTTCATCTGCACCTTTAAGCGCAAGCGTTAAGCTATCAGTCGATACTTCTCTTAGTAGTGCCTGAATACCACGATCATCAACATCATTTAAATTATCAAATACGAACATCAACTCTGAAATACCCTCTTGCATTTCCTGATCATGCTCAGCAATTGAATCCATAATAGCGCCTTCAATTGAGGCTTCCATAAAGTTAAGTATGTTAGCCGCAGTTTTCAAACCACCCATAGAATTTTGACTTACGTTTTGAGTGCCAGAAAATTGTTTTTCCATGATTTTATCCAGCTCCTGTAATGCTGCAGGAGGAATACCCTCTAATGCAGCAACACGCATTAATATATCTGGACGGGCACGCTCTGGTAACATTTTTAGTACTTCTGCAGACTGATCAGGTTCAAGGTATGACAAGACGATAGATATAATTTGCGGATGCTCCAGGCGTATAACTTCTGCAACCGATCTTGCATCCATCCACTTTAAAGATTCCAGGCCTTTGTTACCACTACCTAGCAAAATACGATCAATCATGCTATTGGCTTTATCCTGCCCCAATGCATTAACCATCATGTCACGAATATAGTCTTCCTGACCTATACCAACTGATGTCTGGTTGCTAACCTCTGCGATAAATTCATCCATTACTCTGGACATCGTGACCTTATTTACGTTTTCAAGGGTCGCCATCGCAGCCCCCAAACTTTGTACTTCTTTGGGGTTAAGGTGTTTTAATACTTCTGCAGCGTTTTCCGAGCCCATTGCCATAAGCAATACTGCTGCTCGTTGTACGCCGTTTAATGCTAAATTTTTATCTTCTGCCATAGTCTTTCACGTCTTTATGATTCAGCGCCTACCCAATCTTTTACTACATTAGCAACTTTCTTTGGATCTTGCTGAACCATGGATTTAGCAAACTCTATTTTTTCATCTTGATCTGTAGGTAATGGAATTGCATCTTCTTGATGCTCTAACTGCGCAACGCCTTCGGCACCACCCTCGCCGCCGCCCTCACCACCAGCTTCCCCACCTTCTGACGAAGCAAGAGCCGGTGTTGGTGGTACATAAGATGACAGCCCTTTTATAGAAGGTTTTAGTATAGTGAATATAACAACCAATATGAGTATAAATGGCCATATCCATTTTAGTGCAAAGTGAACCCATTTATTATCCATCATTGAAGGCTCAGGTAATGCTTCAATCTCATCTAACGGGGTGAATGAAGCATTGATCACATTCACCAGATCACCACGCTCCTGATCAAAGCCAATCGTTTGTTGAACCAGGGTAGTAAGACGGGCAACTTCATCCGCAGCTAGCGGTGTTCGAGTTGTTTCGCCATCTTCAACGGCCACTCGGTCATCAACAATAACAGCTACAGTCAGTCTTTGAATAATACCACTGTCTTTACGTGAGTGACGAATGGTACGATCTACCTCATAATTTTTTACACTATTACGGCTAGAGTTTCTAGCACCCTGGTTATCTCCTTCCTGGCCTGCACCACCGACACCAGGAGCTAATTGACCGCCCGCAGGTGGTTGATTAGCCAGGGCACCCGGGACACCATTACCCGCATCTTTTTCAGCACGTTGAGACTCAGTAATTTGCTCACTACGCACTGTTTGATTTGCATTATTAAATAACTCTTCTGTGCTTTCCTGCTGGCTAAAATCAATTTTAGCACTCACCGTCGCTCGCACCTTACCGACTCCCATTAAGGGCTCTAACAAGTGTTCAATACGTCTTTCAAAATCACTCTCAACTTGCCGTGAATAATCATATTCACGTGCCGTCATTGCTACGTTACTAGACAAACCACCCGAAGATAACAAATGCCCATTTTGATCTACCACCGTAACATTTTCAGCTGATAAATTTGAAATACCTGAAGCCACCATATGAATAATAGCATTCACCTGGCCCTGCTCAATTGCACGACCACCATAAAGGCTTAGCGCTACGGATGCTGAAGGTTTAATTTTTTTACGAACAAACACAGAATGTTTTGGAATTGCAAGGTGCACACGTGCCGATTTCACATTTCTCATTGTGCTAATGGTACGCGCCAGCTCTGTTTCCATGGCATGATGATAACGAGCACTTTCAACAAATTGTGATGTGCCAAAAGTTTGCTCTTGCTGCAGCATTTCAATACCAATTGCCGTGCCTTTAGGTAAACCTTGTGCAGCTAAATTTAAACGAGCCTCATGCACTCTACCAGACTCGACCATAACTGAACCAGAAGCCGCATTTAATTCATACGGAATTGCTGCCGACTGTAATGCTGCAACTACCTCTGCAGCGTCACCCGGTTCGAGCCCAGTATATAAAGATGAAAAACTTGGCGCAGTACCCCAGGTGTATATACCTATACTCACTAGCACAGTAACCACAATTCCTAATAGTGCACCAATAAATCGGGGTACTGGAACCATCATTGTTGTTGGAGCTGCTGCTACTTGTTCTGCCATTTTTATCAACCTAATAATTTATTAATTAACTGCAGTTTTATATATTTTATTTTAAGGTCTTTGGTCAAATAACCTGAAAAAATATCGTACCTCAGGTATGAACGCTTTTAATTAATGACCAATATCGCTTTAAACCGGCATATTCATTATTTCCTGATATGCGTTAAGTAATTTATTTCGTACCTGGGTCATCGCTTGAAATGAAACACTGGCTTTTTCCATATTTATCATTAATTCAGCCATTGAAACATTTGAATCACCCTGTTCAAAAGCTTTTGCCATTTTCCCGGCATTCATAGCATTATCATTAACTGTATTTATTGAATTAGCTAAAATTTCTGAAAAATCTGTTCTCTGAACACCATTCACACCATTTGTTGGAGGTGTCTCTAATCCCATATTCGCCGCACCAATTTCTGCAGGGCCTGTTTGAGCTTTAGCCTGGGCTTCCAGTACACGCATTTGAGCCAACACCTGATTTACATTCATACTACTCATAATATTTCTCCAGACTATAAGTTATACAGTTATTCCAGAATCACGCATTCTTGCCAATTTATAGCGTAAGGTTCTTGGACTTATGCCCAGCCTTTCAGCAGCATATTTACGACTACCATTTCCAGCTTTTAAAGCTTCAAGAATGAGCTGTTGCTCGCGATCTTTAAGACCATTAACTAACTCTGAGTCCTGTACGGTATCGGTTTTTTGCTCAACATTCATAAAGTCATAATCATCAGACTCCAGGTGAATATCTGCCGCTAAAATCTCATTACCCTGTTTAAAGATAAGTGCACGCTGCATGACATTATCAAGCTCACGAACGTTACCTCTCCAGGAGTAGTTGAGTAATTTTTGCTGTGCATCAGCTGATAAAGTTAATGCTTCAGAAAAATTTACTGTCTGTTTATTTAACAGCTTGTTTGCAATGGGAATAATATCTGCCACACGCTCACGTAACGGGGGGATCTGCATGGGGAATACACTTAAACGATAAAATAAATCTTCTCTGAAACGGCCATTTTCTACTTCTTCTTTTAAGTTTCTATTTGTTGTTGCTAACACACGCACATTCAACTTGATGGTTTTACGGCCACCCAGTCGCTCAACTTCTTTTTCCTGTAACACTCGCAACAATTTAGCTTGCAACGAAGCATCCATCTCAGAAATCTCATCCAGCAATATAGTTCCATTCTGTGCCTGTTCAAACTTTCCTGGCGTTGCCTGAACAGCGCCGGTAAAAGCACCTTTTTCATAACCAAATAATACAGCTTCGAGCATATTTTCAGGTATAGCAGCACAATTAATCGCTACAAAATCTTCACCTGCTCTTTTAGATTGATTATGTATAAACTGAGCAAAAACCTCTTTACCTACTCCGCTTTCACCGCACAATAATACGGTTGCATCGCTTTGTGCTACTTTACCGGCAAGTAGTTTGAGAGAGCGCATTTTTTCATCTTCAGCTAACAATTCAGCTTCATACTTTACTGTTACTTCTTTATTTATTATTTTTTTAATAACCTGCTGCAATGCGTCTACCTCAAATGGTTTAACCAGGTAGTCGGCTGCCCCTAAACGCATAAAACTTACCGCTTTCTCTATACTTGCATAAGCGGTCATTACCACTACGGGTAAATCAGGATACTTAATTTTAATCTGTTTTAACAATTCAGCACCATCCATTGGTTGCATCTGCACATCACTTATCACCAGCTTGAATTGTTGTTCATTTAATCTAGCTAAAGCAGCCTGACCATGCTCAGCACATACAACTGAATAACCTGACATTTCACACGTATCGCATATTGCTTCACGAAGCTGCTCATCATCTTCCACAACTAAAATATCTATAAACTGTTGTTTGTCTTTAATCATATTTTTCTCCAATTTCAATCCCTTTTGTTTAATCGTTTTTATCATTTTTCGGGATTAACAGCGATCTTTTGACCACTCGCTAGAAATTGTTCGCCTCTATTTAAAGGCAAACAAATATAGAAACTTGAACCATTACCCGGCTGCGATCGTACTAACAAATCACCGTGATGCGCCTGAACTATAGATTGTGCCACCGCCAAACCGAGGCCGGTACCGCCTTCACGTTGTGTAAAAAATGGCTGAAATATATTTGTTTGTTGCTCAACACTTAATCCAGGGCCGTTATCTCTTACAGCTAAAATCAAATAATCTGTCTGCTGATAAACTTCCAGCTCTATTTTGCAATCGTATTCACAAGCTTGCATTGCATTTTCTACCAGATTAATTAACACGCTAACTAATGCGTCTAAACTTCCGGTTAACTGCTGATCATTAACCTGACTAATTATGCTTAACTGAGTATTACTTGCGCTATCATTAGATTCTTTCAAACGGTTTTCAATACGTGTATTAAAAGTCACCAGTAAATCATTCAACTGAAATTTTTGTTCTGAAAACTCCCCACCTTTAGCATACATCAACATATCGTTAATCAGTTTTTCAAGATAACGCATACAAGTTTGAACTTTTTCAACAGCTTTATTTTGCTGAGGGCTATCAACCGTAAACTTATTTAACTGAGACGCATATAAAACAGCTGAAGCTAAAGGTGTGCGTAACTGGTGTGCCAGGCCCGCAGCCATTTGACCCATTGCTGCCAAACGATTTTGCCTGTCAGATAAACCTTCAAGCATACGTTGTTCAGTAATATCATCTAATAGAATGATTTCACCCTGATTATTTTTATTGTCAGATGTGTCTAGAGGTTGTGTTTTTAAACTAAGAATACGCCCGGAATTTAAATATAAATCCTGTTCAGTATGACGAGTAACACTATGCGCATAAACTCGACGCCACTCTTTTCCAATTAGACTCTGCTCTAGAAATAATTCTGCCGCAGGATTAGCGGTGATTATATTTCCTGTTTCATCAACAAGTAACACGCCAGCAGGTAATGCATTTAGTAATGTCTGCAATCGCTGCGCTAACTGCTCTTTTTCAGCTAATTGTTTTAACCTTTCATCTTGAGCCGCTGCTAATTGTTCGGTTAATTTTAAAGCCCGGTTATCGAGCTCCTGATAAGACTGTTGTAATTGATCTGATAGACGACCAAATTGCTCAAATGCCGCCACCAGTTGCGCAGGGTCCTGCATTGCACCTGAAGACTGAGCTGTTGTTTGTAAATTCGCTGTATGCTGCATGTCGTATTTATGTCACTTAAGTTCGGCTTATAAGTGACGGAGCATTTAACATGCCAGAATTATATTTCTAAACATTTCAACAACTTATAGATAGAGCGGCAAATAGGAGTCAATTATTCGGCTTGTTGGCGGAGATTTGCCTATATCTACATATCGTAAGTCTTTTTCACGACATTGTTAACTCTAACGGTGGAGTGTTGTATTAAAGGGAGGTTTAGAGACGGGCGTCAGATCCTTCAACCCTGTTATGAATGACTGTTTTTGACTTACGATTGAAGACTAATGACTTTGTCTAAGCTTTAATACCGTACTTCTTAAGCTTCTCAACTAAAGTGGTACGGCGCATTTTGAGAAGTTTAGCCGCATGTGCAACCACACCTTCGGTTTTCTCCAGGGCTTGTGAAATTAACTCAACCTCTAAACCGGCCAGGTGCTCTTTTAAATCTATACCATCATCACCCATTGCTGAGCTGTCTGATGTAATTGCAACTTCTGCAAAACCATCTGTTATTTTTTTAGGCAAATCGGTAGGAAGTTTTTTAAGTAAGCACTTTTCTATATCATCATTTTCATCGAGGTCGGCAAACATTAATGCAGGATTAAATGGTGGTTTAGATTTAGTACTCTCGACTTCAGGCTTAAACGCTGTAGCTGGTTGATATTTTGGCGGCAAATGTTGCGCATCAACAATGCTATCCGGGTATAAGATAGACAACCTTTCTACCAAATTTGATAATTCGCGGACATTTCCAGGCCATGTATATTGGCTCAGCATTTCAGTTGCTTCGGCTGTTAAGCGAACACTACCCCGATTATCAGCTTCTAACTTATCGATTTGATCCTGCAATAAAAACGGTACGTCTTCAAGACGCTCACGTAAAGCAGGTAACTCAATGGGAAACACGTTTAAACGATAAAATAAATCTTCTCGAAATTTTCCATCTTTAATATTAACTTCTAAATTACGGTGTGTAGCCGCTAATATACGTACATTAGAATCAATACTCTTATTGCTTCCAACACGCTCAAACGTACGCTCCTGTAAAACCCTCAATAACTTTACCTGCATGGGTAAACTCATATCACCAATTTCATCCAGAAACAGCGTACCCTTTTCTGCCAGCTCAAATCGCCCCTGCCTTGAACTGATAGCGCCCGTAAAAGCACCTTTTTCATGCCCAAACAATTCGCTTTCTAAAAGGTCAGCCGGAATTGCACCACAGTTTACTGGCACAAAGCCCGCTTTACAGCGTTTGGATAATGCGTGAACATTTCGCGCTACAACTTCTTTACCAGTTCCTGATTCACCCAATATCAATACGCTGGCATCAGTTTTTGCCACCTGCTCAATCATTGTTCGTACATACTGGATGGCGGCACTGCTACCACCTAATTTAGGTATCCGGCTTACCAGCTTGCTCACATCAGCTGCATCACCAGCAGAATCAACAGCGGAATTAACTTTTTCCAGTGCTTTAGCTACCGGCTCATATTTGAGAGGCATTTCCAGGTGGGAAACAACCGCTTTGAATTGTGACTGGTATTTATCTAAGTGATTTTTATCTTGATTAAACAACAATACAGGTAAAGTAGTCGATTGAATTTTTTTAAGTGCATCAACTCTGGATCGCTCTCCCTGGAATTCACCTAATAATACACATGAAAAGTCAGTACTATTCAGAGCCCCTGTTAATGCATCAAGATCATTCACATAAAAGGTTTCAAACCCCATAAAGCCCATAAGAGACTTAATTTCATTGAATAACTGCGAATCGTCTTCAATCAGTAAAATACTTGGCTGGGGCGAGGAGCTTGACATAGATGGCCTGCTTTACGGATAAGAATACAGAATTATTAGAGATTAAAGCAGATATTCTCTAAATGTCAAAAAATTGTCGCTTTTATTTCTTATAAATTCAAAAGCTTATAAAAAGAAACAGTAGACTCTGAATACTGAAATTCATCCAGAAGCGAGCTTTCCCTTCGGGAATGTGACCCCTGTTATAAAGCTATTCCTGTGTGACTATTTCTGAAAGTGGCTATAGGCTTTGGTTGCCTGCCTGCCTTTTGATAAAGTTTTTATGCCATCAGACATTTCCTGCTGTTTATTAGAGCTATGTTGTATTAGCTCCTGGTCACTCTCCATCATTTTTCGAATGCCTTTTGCAACCCCATCAACTTCAATCTCAGCAACAGGTGCTGAAAAAAAGTCTTTTAGCTTATCAAATCGCTCTGCTTCAAGTTCGCTCATGGCCTGCCAGTTGTCATCGGCAGATAGTTGATGCAGCTGTTCAGTTATCTGCAATATATCATTCCATTGTTGTTGTCTTGGCTGCAACATTTCTGCTTACCATTAACTTTCTGGTGCTTTACTTTTTCTAACATCTTGCGGGATGCTCGCCCAACCAGAACGAATTTCAACCATTAATGAAAGCACTTCTTCTATGTTTTCTACTTTATTATCCATATTGGCTACGAGTAACTGACGTTGCATATAGTCATAAAGTGATTCAAGATTTTTTGCAATGTCTCCACCTTTTTCCATATCTAGCGAGGTGCGTAAACCATCAATAATAGAAATCGCTTTACTAATACTCTCACCCTTTAGTGGAATATTATTTTGATTCATATGCATTTTTGCTTTATTTAGGCGCTCAATCACGCCATCTATTAGCATCTGAATTAGCGTATGAGGGTCTGAATTACCGACCGCTGCCTGTACACCCACTTGCTTATATTGATTCATTGCTGCTGAATTTTGCATTGGCATATTCCTGTTTTTGGGGCTTTTTTCAGCCCCCTTTGTTGGCTTTTTCTTATCCATCTGATGTATATAGCAGATTGCTTACGACAAATGGCTCTATATCGAACATATTTAATTCTGATTAAAAGTAACGCCCGGCAATGAGTCGAGCTGTTGCTGTAAAAAATCACTGGTGGTATTAAGTTGAGCAATTAATACATCCAGTGCTGAAAACTCTCTTCTGTAACGCTCTTCAACGTCAGCTACACGTGCTAATAAGTCAGCTCGATCCTGAGATATAGTTTCTATTCGCGCATTTATACTATCGGTTTTAGCTGTTAACTGACCATTATCTGCCTGGAACTCAAGCAGTAGCGAATCAAGCTTTGCTGCCAGACCCTGGGAAAAATTAACACTTCCTCGGCTACCTGTATCATTACCTGTAATCTCCAACACTAATCCAGATGCTGCTCCAGAACCCGTTAGAAAACGACCCGAGCCAATGGCAGATAAACCACCAATTGAGCCAACAACATCAGAGCCTGTAATTGATGTGCTATTAGTGTTAAAACCTAAACTATTATTTTGTGTAGACACAGATACTTTAGAATCAGTACCGTAAGAATCTGATGTAATAGCAAATGCACCATCCACATACGCTACAGAAACATTTTTACCTGCAGACTGTAATGCGCTATCTGCGTTAATTCGGTTTTCGATTTCCTGGGCCAAATCACTCAAGTTATTATAAGTCGCCTGGGTGATTGAAATCGATCCGCTAGAAGTACCATCAACTTCTAAAGAAAAATTATTATTGCTTGCATTAATCGTTACTGCGCCAGCAACGGCTTCGCCTGTAAGTGTTCCCTGCGTAGCTAAGGTCGAAATAGAAACCGCATAGTCACCTTCCTGTGTTCTACCATTACTACTACTGAATAAAACTTCACTATCGGATGCATTACCATTGGCGTAAAACAACTGCGCCACCGAATCGAAGTCATCCTTCAATGCTTTATTCAAAACATTGCTATCCAGAGACAGAGTACCGTCTCTACTTGTTGTAATACCTATTGAGCTTAAACTATTAAAACTGCCACCATTTTCTATAACACCGCCGAGTTCTCGTCGGGTTTGCTGCATTATATTTCGTGCAGTGGTATCTCCCAGTAAAATTCCATTCTCTCCATCGTTACCACCAAACTGGGTTAGAGCATTAAAAACAGACGCCATTTCATTGAAAGAGCTTACAAAACTACTGATGTTTTCTTCTGCCTGCGAAACATTTTGATTGGTAACAGAAACTAACAGCGGGTTACCTACATCAGCTGTTTTTAAGGTCATTGTTACACCAGGTATTGCTCCTGAAACAATATTGCTATCACGCTTTACCGTTAAACCATTAATGGTTAATTCAGCATCCTGTGCAACTTGAGTTTGCTCGACGTTCGTTGCACTACCATTAAATGCCAATACAGATAGTCCATCTGTATCATTATTAACTACACCGTCCTCTTCAACGGTAAGTTCAATACTATTATCTACACCACGCTGATCAGCAGAAATTAATAATCGAAAACCAGAACCATCATCAACGATTGACGCAGACACTCCGATATTAGCGTTATTAATTGCATCACGAACACCTGCAACCGTGTTATTTGAGTTATCAATTACAACTGATTCATTAGAACGTTCATCATTTCTTGTGAAACTAGTGTAACTATCATCGGCCGTATTAAAATCCGTTCCCGGGTCATACACCGTAGTACCAAAACTAAAATTAAGTGTTCCGCTTCCGATAACGTCATCAATATTATCAAAAGCAATTGAGGCTAGAGTATGAGATTGTGCAAGCTGCTTAACTTCAACCGTGAAATTACCATCTTTGGCTATACTTGTAGAGGTAGCACTTAACACGTCTGTATTACTTACGCCAACATCTGTGCTACTAAATGATGCAGCTGTATTAAGTTTACCTAATGATGATTGAAACGTATTAACAGAACTTGTAAGGAGGCCAAAGGCACTTAGCTCTGCCTGTAATATAGCTTCATTTGCATTGAGACGATTTTCAGTAGGCAGACGTTCAGCCTCAACAATCTGCTCAAGAATGCCTTGCACATCCAGTCCAGATCCAATACCAGCTGCTGATATAGTTGCCATGAAAACCTCAAAAAGTGAAAGCTCGGAGTATTGCGTATTTCTACACAAACAAACCAAACACTACACTCATTTTATTAATTAATAATTGCTATAACTTTGTATAACGTTAAAGCAATTAAAAGGCCAATTATGCAGACACTTCAAATATTAAACCTGAGACATCGCCTACCTGTTCTTTAATATTTTGTGAAATACGCAGTGCTTCTTCAGTGGGCATTTGTCTAACCACTTCTTCTGTCTCTGTATTCACCACACGAACCACAGTTTGGCCACTACTGTCATCAACACTAAACATCAGGTCACGTTGAACTTGTTGCATTCGATCATTCAATTGCGTGACCGCCTGTTCAAGCTCTTCAGGGTTTACTTCACGAGCCTCTGACTCGGGCGGTAATGATTTGCCTGCATCAACAGCAATATTTTGCCGGTTTTGCACCTGACCTGCATTCGTTACTTTACTAACCGATGAACCTAAAACATCTTTTGAAATCTGATTTGTCGCGATATCATTAGACATATTTACACCTTTACAGTTTATATACTAAATTAAAACGGCCAAATGCGCCTGGGGAAAATCCCCCAGTCGCATAACTAACAGTGTTAGTTAAGGCCATTATCACTTGCTCTTACTGAAGTAAGCTCAGTACTAGCTGTGGTAATGAGTTAGCCTGAGCTAACATCGCTACACCTGCCTGCTGCAGAATCTGTGAACGTGTAAGGTTCGCTGTTTCAGAAGCAAAGTCAGTATCCATAATACGGCTTCGTGCTGCACTGAAGTTTTCAACCGCAGAGCCCAGATTGGCTATTGTTGAGTTAAAGCGGTTTTGAATCGCACCCAGGTCACCACGAATACTATCGATGTTAGCTAGAGCTCCATCAACAACATCAATTGCAGCGCTTGCTCCGGCAACCGTACTGATATCAACCGAATCTACATTCTGCAGATTACTTGCCTGTAACTGATCAGCTGCACCAGCAAACAAACCACCATCTGCATCAGAAATACTTGAATCAACTGTAAAGGTTGAATCAGACTGGAATTCAATCGTACCGCCAATGACCGTAGAGTCGAAATCACCTGAGTTAGCGCCACCGTCTCGTAGCGTAACAGTAATACCACTTCCACCTGTCACTTCCAGATCAACTGCCGTTCCGGTGCTACCATCGGTTGCAACTGAACTGTTGAATGAAGATATTGAAATATCATCACCACTTGAATCAGTTAAGGTAATGCTTGAACCATCATCACTTACCTTAGCTGTAATACCACCAGTTTGGCTGGTACGATCATTAATTGCCGTAGCCAGAGAACCCAGATTAGTAGTTGTCACATTTGATGATATATCTATACCATTTAATGAAAATGATACCACTCCGTCAGTTGAAAGGTTATCCAGCACTGCCGTAGTTGTGGCCTTTGCAGAAACACCCGTAGAGTTAGATTTATCATTAATATCAGAAGCGATAGTACTAGCTGATGCATTTGCTGCAACAGTTACGGTTTCAGATGTTTTACCACCGATAGTTAAGGTTTGTGCCTCTACGTTATTACCCGCTGTAGTAGCCGCTAAACCTAAGTTAGTTGTTTCAGCATTAGCCAAAGCAGCTGTAGTGAAAATACTACCGGTTGATACATTTGAATTCAATGTAACACCGTCATCTAATGTCACACTCAGTGAACCGGTTGTAACAGCTGCAAAGTCACCTGTTCCACCCGTTTCAATTAGTGCATTACCATCAAATGATAAACCACTGGTTTCTATTACACTTGTAAAGGTAATTTTATCCGGGTCATCCGCAAAGTTCAGAATGTTATTTGACTCAGTAAATGTTGAACCTGGAGTTGTTACCGTAATATTCGCAGTTCCATTAGTACTGGTTGTACCATCAACATCAAAGGTCATGTTAGACACGCTTTCATCCGTTGATGCCAGGCTAACTGTTGTTCCATTATTAGTTACAGAGATTGTACCTGCAGCAATTTCATTTGAAAGACCAGCCGTTAATGCAGCTGTTAAAGCTGTGGATACTACTGTATCACTGCCTGCGTCTAAACCGGTTAATGCAACATCAATATTTCTCGAATTACCGTCCAGTGTTAGATCAAATGATATAGTGTTATCACCCTGTGCTGTGGTTGTTTGTCCATCGGTTGCACCATTGGTAGATGTAAGCGTTGTGCCCACTATTTGCCCGCTAGGTGCAGCAGTTGATATTGATGTATTAGCAGCACTACCTGTTGCAGCCAGAACATTTGCACCCGTAACCAGGTTGGTTAGCTCTAAATCTTCAGAATTCGTTTCTGCGATATTAACCACACCCGCAGCACCAACTGTAGCCGGTGAGCCAACAACATCAGCATTAATACCAGCAGCAAACTGCGCTTCAAAGCTACCTCGGCTTACATTGTCACCAAAAAGTCTGAATGAAACGCCGGTAGCACCACCATTATCTAAATCATAACCAAAGGCTACGTCTGAGAAACCTTCATAAGTTGCATCACCAGTTGATACACCACCCAGTGTATTTGCAAGAGTAGTTATACCACCTGCTACAAGCTCATTCGTTGAAGCATCTGATGATGCAACAATTGATGATGCAGTATCAGCGCCGATAGCGTCTAATGCCTGATTTCCACCAAACAACGCTGTTGCACCGGTATTAACACCATTTGTAACCTGAATAACATTACCTGTTGTCGTTGTATCAGTAGAAACCTGAAGGAAACCGCCAACTGATTCAGTCGCTGTTGCAGCACCTGTAATTTGAGTGTTTACTTCCGCTAACAATAAAGCTGAAGTACCACCACCAGTATAATCAGCCGCAGTTAATGTAACAGTTTCTGTAGTACCGTTGATATTGATATCGAAAGTACGATCAGCTGCAGAAGCAAGAGTAAGATCTAAACCTCCTGAGATATCCACATTACCGATATTAACTGCAGCAGCACCCACTTCAGTGGTGCTGTCATAAGCCGAAACCTGTATAGATTGCAGATTCGCTGATGTACCTGCACCACTAATAGTTACAGCACCACCACCAACATCTACTACTGATAAGTTTGCGCCATTTAATGCAGTTGCAACTTCATCTGCAAAATCAGTGCTATCAACAATAGTCATCGCATTCAGGTTAACAGTTTGTGTTGACCCATCCTGATTAACAATATCAATTTGGAAGCTAATCTCATCTGTATTTGAAAAACCACCCGCCGTATTAAAACCGGTTAAGGTCACCTGTGTATCCGTTTCTGTACCAAAACCAGCCGCAGATGTAATGCCGCTAAGTGTTATATTTGTATCTACCTGAGTAGATGCAAAGCCACTTAATGTAGTTTGAGATAAATCCTGAACATCAACCGCATTCACACCAATATTTTTGCCACTTGCACTGGTGACTGTCAAAGTGCCCGCTGCTACATCTGTTGCCAGTGTTAAATCAGAATCACCATTACCTGTATTTAAATCAGTAACTGCAGTACCAACCGCAGATGAAATTTCACTAAACAAAGTGCCATTACCCGAATCACGAGTAAAGCTGATTTGTTGAGTACCGCCAGCACCTACACCTGATTCAATATTGACATTAAACTGTACCAGATCACCATCTTCAACACCTGACATCGCACTTACATCGATGATTCCATCAGTTCTGCTTGCCGTTGCCGTAACGCCTGTGCCGCTATTTAATTCAGCTGCAACAGAAAAAGCCGACTTAGTTGTCAGGTTAGCTGTAGTAATTGATAAAGATTGAGTAGTGCCATCTGACTGCACAACGCTCACTGACTGATCAGCAATTAATGTATCCAGACTTGTAGGAATATCTGCACCGGCTGCAGAGCCACCAAATGCTGTCGTGCTAAGAGCAACATCACTAAAAGTAGAAGCCGTTGCCGCATCAATACCATCGTCAACCGCGTTTACTGACTGCTTGTTAACACCCAGAACACTACCGGTTGCACCTGCCACATCAACACTAATCGTTTGACCAGCTTCAGCACCAATCTGGAATGCCTGCTGTGAGAAGCTGCCATCAAGCAGGTTCAAGCCGTTGAATGTAGTTGAATCGGCGATACGATTTAATTCTGAAACCAGCTGATTTACTTCAGACTGTAACGCTTCACGGTCACTCGCACTGTTAGTTGAGTTAGCTGACTGAATAGATAGCTCACGAACACGTTGCAGGATGTTAGTACTTTCGCCTAATGCACCCTCAGCCGTTTGTGCCAATGAAATACCGTCATTAGCATTTCGCATTGCCTGGCTCAGGCCTTTAATTTGTGAGGTAAAACGATTTGAAATCGCAAGACCCGCTGCATCGTCTTTTGCGCTATTAATACGCAGACCAGAAGATAAACGCTGTAAAGAAGTTTGTAAACTACCCTGGGATCTGTCCAGGTTACGTTGTGAATTCAACGATGGAATATTTGTATTAATGACTTGAGCCATGGTTATCTCCTAAGCTTCAGTCGCCTCACCAGGCGACTAAAGGTCTATTACTGGTTGCAGCGAATTATGTTTAATTCGTTCTCAAAGGTTGTATCGGCCGCTTTTCAGATACCTTTAGACTTTATTTACTATTATTTAAACACATGAAAAACAACATAACCCATTGTTTTGTCTAGAAATAAACCATACCTCCAAAAAAAAGAATGAAAAGTATGAACATTTTTAGTCTTATTTAGAGTTTAGTTACAAAATTTACAGCGTGATGAGTGTTCGGATGAAAAGGGATGAGTGCCCTGATTGGAAAGCACTTATATCAACTCAGAAATCGAAGCACGTATGATTCACCGCACTCGGGGAAAGAGCGCTTCTTTTTGCACTCTGCCCCCTGTGTTGATTCCGATCAGATGGGCAGAGCTATGAACTAGCTTGTACAGCTCTTGATGGCATCAAAACAGGGGACAGGGTTCAAAAAGCGAAACCTTTCCCCGATGGAGACGTGCCAGAGCAGAATTACTATTTATTTTGTGAAGCAGCTGAAAGATTTTCAGCTTTTATTGGAAAGGTATACCAGGGCAACCCCAATGAGTCGCTCTAATAGTTTAGATAAAACCAGGCTTAGATAAAATCAAAGAGACTTAAACCCTGTACTTGCACAAAGGTTTGCTGAGCTACCTGTAATGCAGTGGTCTGGAATGTCAGATTCGTTATGGCCTCCGTTAAATCCAGGTCTTCTATTTCTGACCGAACTTCCTGTAAATGAATAGCCCTGACAGCGTTATCTTCAATTTGGCTGTCAATTGAATTTATACGTCCACCAATACTGGTTTGTACATTAATAATACTGGTCATTGCCTGGTCTATATTATTAAGCGCATTATCTATTTGCTGGGATAGAAAAGTATTGTCAAATGTACCCGCTGCAAAAAAAGCACTGTCACCCGGCGTAGCAGACGTAATTGATGCCGCTGAAGCCACCGTATTGCTGCCATTATTATTTAACAGCATCACACCATCATTGCCCGTATCAACCAGATTACTAATCGTCAGGTGACTAAACACTTCACCATTACCGCCGTCGGTGCGAAACTCAATAGCATTGGTTATCGGGTTTATTTGAAAATCTACACTGTAACCGGGCGTCGTTCCATTTAATGTAAAGGTGCCATCTAAATTATCAGTTACGCCCTGCCCCACTAACGCTGCAGTAATATTGTTTGCCGTATCTACATCAGTTGCGCCTGCTGCTACACCCACTAAATTAATTTGCACGCCATCAAAGTCCAGATCAAAATCAATGGTATCTCCAGGCGCAAAACCATTCGTGGAATAATCGCCACCAAAACTACCGGTAATATCACCTATGCCAGGTGCATCTAGCTCTCTTACCAAATCACTCAGAGTAGTAAACACATCCTGATATCGACTGGCATTAACCGTAAATTCATCGCCGGCCGCCGGTGTACCGGAAATTTCAACTTCAATACCATCAAATGTAATACCGCCATCTTCTGTATAAGCTCTGGGCGAAGGAGCGACCGATGCATTTAAAGTATTATCAAACACTTCATAATTATCCGCATCAATAAATCGAATACTATAATCATGCTTTAAAAAAGCCGCCGGATTTTGAACCGAGCCGGTTGATATTTTTCCAGTGCCCGCATTAGTTCTAACCGCATCAACAGAAAAATCACCATTACCCTGGCGCACCTTCTGGAATACTTCTGCTCCCGAATCACTACTTGCAACCTGACGATTTGAACCAATTTGTAAGGAGAGCTGACCTTCGTCTCCATTATAAGTGTAGTTACCGGCACCATCGGTTGTGAATGCCTGGGTTTTAGATTGAAAACCGGAAAAGATATAATCGCCGTTTTCATCTTTAGTATTCGCGTAATCAAATAACTCTTCTAGCTTTTCCTGAATTTCACTGGCGATGGCCTGCTCACTACGTAAATCATTTACGCCTGTGTTTGCCGCCTGTATGGCTAACTCACGCACACGTTGTAAAACTAATAAACTACTATCCAGAGTAGACTCTTCGAGATTTAATCGCTGAGTTGCATAATTAGCATTACTGTCATACTGCTCTATTTGTGCCAGGGCTTCGTTCAAATCAATAATTCGTGAAGCACCACTGGGGTCATCTGAAGGTGAGAGTATTTTTTTACCACTAGACATCTGGTTCTGCGTGCGCAGTAGCTCTGCCTGCTTATCCAGAATACTCTGCACGCCCTGCTGATGAATAAGTGATGTAGATACTCGCATAATAAAACCTTAATTAAACCGCAGTTAGTAAAGAATCAAACAACTCCTGCGATACCTGAATAACTCGTGATAATGCCTGGTATGCCTGTTGAAAACGAATAAGGTCTGCAGCTTCTTCATCTAAATTAACCCCAGAAACTGTTTCTCTTTGTTCAATCGCACTTTGTAACAAACTTTCTTCAACCGATAAATTTATCTGTACCTGCTGTGTTACCACAGCCACTTCTGTCACCGTGGTATTATATGACTGCTCAAAAGTAGTGTTACCATTATCTAGCACACCCTGTGTTTGTAAACCGGCTAATAATAATGCATTTCTATTATCGCCAACTGCAGCGGAGTTATTTTGTACGGTAAAAGTATCTCCAGCTTGTGGTTCACCGGTTAACTGCACCTGCCAACCATTTTGGTTAACATTAATGCCATTGAAATAAATTACATCATCTTGCAGCACATTTCCCGTTGTACGATCAACCACATCAAACGTACCTGATGGATTTGCCGGGTCAAAAAAGATATCAACTGTACGCGTTAACTCACCATCTGTAGCATTAGTGAGCGTGGTTGGAGAAATTTCAACCGACCCAATATTATTAATATTTGTCGTCGCTCTTACCGGTGTAGCTGCGGCAATTTCGGATGTATTATTAACCAATACCTGGAAGTTAACTGCGCCCTGTTTTGTGGGGTTAATATAAAACGAATCACCGGCATCAGCTGGCAGAAGTAACCCATTGGTTACGATCTCCAGACCATCCACAGAAAAAGGCCCCGAGCCCGATGCCACCGTTACATTGTCAGAAAGCCTTAACAAATCAAAATCAACACCATTATAAGTTAACTCATAATCAGAAATGGTTAGCGCTGATACATCGGTAATGGAAAAATTAACCGCACCTACGCCAGTATTATTCTGATTAGGTATTGCCTGTGTCGCTGGCCCGATAAACGTTGCCGGGTTTCCAGATGAAGCGACACCCGCACTTAAACGGGTACTACTTGAGCCCAGTGAAGACAACTCAATGGTTGCATCATTGGCAAAGCCATCAACAAGGTTCGAGATGCTTAAGTCATTGCCTAACGGACTCGGACCACCTGCAGATTCAAACTGTATGTTTGAACCAAACAATTCAAAGGTCAAACTCACACCCGGTGTTGTACCGGCTAGCGTATAGGTGCCATCAAGATTATCGGTTACATTAGCATCATCAACAATACCAGCACCTAAACCTGAAGGGTTAAACAACAAACCATTAGCAATATCCTGGTTAGTGTCAGTTCCTGTAATGGTATGAGACACACTCACCGTTTGCCCATCAAACTGCAAATCAAAAGCCACTGTATCGCCAACATCAAAACCGTTATTTAAATAATCACCACCAAACTGTGCCTGCAAGTGCCCCGTGCTCACCGTGCTAAATAAATTGCCCCCGAGATTACCGTTTAAATCATAACCCTGAACATGTTGTGCATTCATCGTTTCTGATAAGGCAATGGCGGTCCGCCCTAAACGATTTTGTGCAGGACTTAATAAATTATCTCTAAAATCCAGCAATCCACCCAACTCACCACCGACAAGTGAAGTAGATATATCAACGGTACTACCACTACTTTCTATGGCAATTGAAATTTTATCAGGCTGAGCTGCATCTTGTTGTGTAAGCAAATTAAGTGATGTTCCATTTGTCACTAACAACTGCCCCGTACCAACTAGAACATTTAAATTACCGTTCGCCTGCTCTACTACTGTTACTGATATTTTCTCTGATAGCTGCTTCAAAAGCGCATCACGTTGATCTAATAAATCACTGGGCTGGTTATCTACCGAACTCAAGCTCGTTAATGTTTCATTAATTCGCGCTAACTCGGTAGTAATGGCATTAATTTCTGTTACTTCCGAACGTACGACACCATTTATTTCTGTCTCTATCCCTCTTAACTCTTCACCCATTGATGATAAGCGTTGTTCAAGTATTTCTGCAGCGCCTAATAATGCAACTCTTGGCGCATCAGCAGACGGGTCATTTGCCACATCATTTAGAGCATCAAAAAAACCATCCAGTGATGGCATCAGGTTCGTCTGCTCATCAGCTATAACCGTTTCTACTCGCGATGCAAACGATTCAAATGCACTTAACCGAAAAGTATTAGATGTAATATCACGAATATTAAGACTGTTAAATTCATCAATAATACGATTCACACTCGTCAGATCTACACCCTGACCAAAAAAACCCGGCCCCTGCTGAATGGGTAGCCGCGCATCGAACTCAACTCGCTGGCGTGTGTAATCCTCATTACCAACATTGGCAATGTTATGCGACGTGGTTGATAAGGCACCTTGATAGGCTCTTAAACCACTGACTGATACATTAAGTAAATCAGGCATATAGCCTCACTCTTTCCTAAAAATAACTCGCGGTGCAGCTGGTGCCATTAATCGCATTAAGAAACTGATTAATGGTGCCTTTGCACCAGGGAATCGCCTTCCTGTTCAATACTCAGGTTAGCGACACTTTGTGTAATATCTTTAATTTGTAAGCCCCATACAGGAGCAAACAAGCTTTGTTTCAGGTGTTTCCAGCCGATATTTTATGCGGACTCAACTGGCCCGGACTCGACTGACTTTGTAACATTTCATTTCCACGCACCCGATTTATTTTTTCAGCATATTCAGGGTCAGTTGCGTAACCTGCTTTTTGTAACTCATTAGCATAAGCCTCTGCATCGTAACCACGCTCTAACGCTTTCTGGTACCTGGGGCTTTCTAAAATAAACTGTGTATAATCTTCAAATGCCTGTGAAACAGATTCGTAAGAACGAAAGTTTGCCTGCTCATGTTGCATCACGCCATGGCGGTATTCACGAGTGGTTATTTCCACCTTTTCACCCTGCCAACGCTGATCAGCTTTTATTCCAAACAGGTTAAAACTATTAGAGCCGTCCGCGTGTTTGGGTGTGTGTTTACCCCAACCGGTTTCCAACGCAGATTGCGCAACCAGCACATCAGCATCAACACCCAAAACATCAGCTGCACGTAATGCATGAGGCCAAACCTCTTTCACGAAATCTTTTGCTGATTGCCACTCGCCTGCTAAATTATTTTCAGACTCTGTGGTATGCACATCTAAAGGAGTCGCAGAAATCTCTTTACGTAATTTTGAAAGTGTTACATTACTTTTAAGCGATTCATTAACTGGCCTTGGGTTGCTTAAGTAATCGTCAAGATGTTTTGTCGTTAATTCACTTTCCGGTATTCCACCTAACTGCCTTTCAATTGTATTGGCCAAACCAATACCCTTTCCTTTTGATATTTGCATACTCAATTGTTTGTCATACATATCCTGATACATTTTTTCATTTTTACTGCCAAACAATTCGTTATCTGCAACCGTTTCGCGCATACTTTTTAGCATCATTTGTACAAACAATGATTCAAACTGCTTGGCAACCTGTTTAATAGCCTCTGGCGATTGCTCACGCGCCCCCTTTTTAAGGTCCGTAAGCGCTGTAAAATCTGCATATAAGGCCTGGTCTGTTTGCATTTGTATTTATTGGCGATCAAAAGATCACACTTACACTCCGTTTAAATCACTATTAACTCTGCGCTTAGCGAGCCAGATTGTTTTAATGCTTCAAGCATTGCTACCAGGTCACCCGGTGCTGCACCAACACGATTAACTGCATCAACCAGTTCTCTTAAACTAATACCCGGACGAAGCACAAACATACGCGCATCTTCCTGGGTCACTTCTATACGATCTCGTGGCACTACCGCAGTAGTACCTTGATTAAATGCACCACCCGGCTGACTCACTATAGGATCAGCCGTAACACTAACCACTAAATTGCCATGAGAAATCGCTGCACGTTTCACGCGAACATCATCAGTAATAACGATTGTCCCGGTACGTGAATTAATAATAATTCTTGCAGGTGCGCTATCCGGGTTTACTGTCAGGTTTTCTAAAAAAGCAACAAACTCAACTTTCTGAGTAGTTGTAGGTGGAGTCAAAACCTGGATAGATACCGCATCTAATGCATGCGCACTATCTGGGCCTAATACATTATTAATTGCCTGCACGACGCGATTTGCCGTTGTAAAATCACCACGATTTAAATTGAGTACCACTTTTTCCATATTCGCAAATGGATTAGGCACTTCACGCTCAATAGTTGCTCCAGATGGAATACGCCCAACGCTGGGCACATTAACCGTTACCTTAGATCCGTCACTGCCAGAAATACCAAAGCCACCAACAATCAAATTTCCCTGGGCGACTGCATACACTTTGCCATCTGCACCTTTTAGCGGTGCCATTAATAAACTGCCACCGCGTAAACTTTTTGAATTTCCTAATGACGAAACAGTGATATCTATTTTTTGACCGGGTTTACTAAACGGCGGCAAATCGGCATGTAAAGATACGGCGGCAACATTTTTCAGCTGAGGAGAGGCACCTTCCGGCAACATAATGCCGTATTTCATTAACATGCTTTTAAAACTTTGCGTCGTGAATGGTGTTTGAGAGGTTTGATCTCCGGTACCATCAAGACCAACAACCAGGCCATAACCCACCAGGTAGTTATCTCGCACCCCTGCTACGCTCGCAATATCTTTAATACGCTCTGCATAAGCGGCAGTAGTTAGTGTTAAAACACCTAATATTAATAAAAAAACTTGTCGCCAAATCATTGGCACACTCCAGATAAAATAGTTCTCTACCAGGGTTACTGCAATAGTAAGGCCAACTTGTTAAGTGGTATGCTTAATGGGGCCTTGCGTGCGGGGATAGACCTTGTTTTTTAGGCTCTGTCACCGTAAAGAGACCACAAGGAGTTGTGCGGAGCCGATTGTCGCACTGCCCATCTGATCGGAATTATCACATGGGACAGGGCGCAAAAAGCAGCGGACTGTCCCAGATGGAGATGTGCCATAACCGGCACAAACATTGAGAATATGAAGAAAGAAAGTTCTGCATCAGAGGTCATTAGAAACGCATTTTTAAAACCTCATCACTGAGCACTGTAAAATTTATGAAGTGAGTACCCCTAGAAAGGCCACCATTTACCATTCATAAACTGCCCGAACCAGCCCTGGTTATTAGCATCAGCAAGGAAGCCTTCTCCACTATATGCAATTTGCGCATCTGCAAGTTTTGATGATGGTAATGAATTATTCGGCGCCACATCTTGCGGCCTTACAACACCCGCAATACGAATGTATTCTTTGCCCTGATTTAAGGTAAACCATTTTTCACCCTGCACGACTAAATTTCCATTGGGTAAAACATCTACAACCGTTACGGTAATTTCACCTGTTAAACTATTACTTTGAGAACTATCTGCTTCACCTGCAAACTCACGTTCTGGTGCGACATTCATTTCCAGTACATTATTACCCTTGAAAGTTGGCGACACACCAAACATAGTTGGGTTTGCCATTACGATCTCATCTTCTTTCGTAGTACTAGTTCCTGCTGATTTACTAGCGCTGGTTTTCTCATTAAGCTTAATAGTTAAGATATCGCCAATACGATGCGGCTTAGGATCTTCAAACAATGACATACTACCCGACTGAAATAACGAACCACTTTTATATGCCATGGGCTTGGGTGCAACAGGTCTTATAATAGGCTCAAAGTCTGCCAGCTCTTGCGGCTTAACATTATTACAACCTAGCAACGACTGAATGCTTATAGCCAGTAGTGTGTATTTAATTAGTTGTAAGTATTTCATTCTAAATCACCGATTTAGTCTTCAGTCATTGGTCGTTAATGTTCAGTCAAAGAGTGTGCACCGTAGGCGCGTTTCTTTGACTAATGACTAACGACTAATAACGCGACTTCATTTATAAATTATTATTTACGTACTGCAGCATTTGATCTGTAGTAGATATTACTTTCGAATTCATTTCATATGCACGTTGTGTTTCAATCATATTTACCAATTCTTCCACAACATTTACATTTGATGTTTCAACTGCTCCACTTTCTAAATTACCTAAACCGGTTAAGCCGGGCGTTCCGGTACTGGGTGATCCGCTGGCTGCGGTTTCAGTAAAAAGGTTATTACCTTCAGGCTGTAAACCCGCAGGATTAACAAAATCTGCCAACTGAATATTTCCAACTTGAGAAGGTGTTGTATTCGTTCCGCTTACAACACTAACCGTTCCATCCTGGCCTACTGTTATACTTTGAGCATTGGCAGGAATGGTAATTGCCGGTTGTAATAATAACCCCTGAGACGTTACCAGCTGCCCATCAGCATCTATTTGAAATGCGCCATCACGAGTATACGACGTAGAACCATCTGGCTGTTGTATTTGAAAAAAACCACGACCCAATACCGCCATATCCAAAGGGTTACCCGTTTGCGTAATATTACCCTGAGTATGTAATTTTTCAGTGCCTACTACTCGCACACCGGTACCAACAGACAGACCAGAAGGTGCCAATGTATCTTCAGTTGTATTAGCACCTGATTGACGTTTATGTTGATATATTAAATCTTGGAAAATTGCCTGGTCACGTTTAAAACCAGTGGTGTTTACATTGGCCAGATTATTTGAAATCACAGACAATCGTGTTTGTTGTGCATCTAATCCTGTTTTTGAAATCCACAGTGCCGGGTTCATATTATTATCTCCAAACTACTATACTGTTTTAACTATTACGTAATAATCGTGCAGAAGCTTCATCATTACTTTTTGCTTCTTGCATTAACTTAATGCTGGTTTCAAATTGACGCGCATTCGTAATTAACTCAATCATTTGACCAACTGCATTTACATTACTGTGCTCTAACACACCTTTTTCAAGCACAACTTCTGGTGCAGGATTTTCAATAATTCCGCTCTCCAGATAAAGCAAACCATTTTCATCTTTTTTTAAACTATTCACATCTGGGTTTACCAGCTTTATTCTGTCTGCAACAGCCAGTGAGCCAGCGGCTTGCCCTACAGGTAAAACAGTAATTGAACCATCTGTTCCAATTTCAATTTTTTCAGAAGGTGGAAGCGTAATAGGCCCGCCATTTCCTAACACAGCAAACCCTGCTCCGGTTGTTAAACGCCCCGTACTATCTAATCTCAAATCACCAGCACGGGTATAAGCCTCATCTCCATTTGCCGTTTCAACTGCGATAAAACCTTCACCATTTATAGCCACATCTAACTCACGACCCGTGGTAGACATTGCACCTTTAGACAGATCAATATCATCGGCAGCCTGTTGATTCATAATTCGCGTGTTATGACCCGGACCACTCACATGCCAACTGGTAAATGTATTTAAATGCGACTTAAAACCCGTAGTATTAGCGTTAGACAAATTGTGCGATATAGCGGTTTGCGCTTGCATCGCTTGCCTGGCACTATTCATTGCGGTGTATAGCATTTTATCCATAATTATTACCTGTTTAACTAAGCTGTTAAGTAATGTTTATAATTGTTTGTGTAATTGTATTGGCTGTTTCAATGGCTTTAGAATTTGCCTGGAAATTACGTTGAGCAGTAATTAAATTTACCAGTGAAGCAGTCAGGTCAATATTCGATGTTTCTAGTGCACCCGTTTGTAATAAACCAAGATTACCTGTTCCTGCTTCACCACCAATTACCGCACCTGAATTAACTGTTTCTACCCATGACGTATTACCTGTTTGTCGCAAACCTTGTGGGTTATCAAAACGAGCTAATGCAACTTTACCTAATGCGGTTGTTTGGCCGTTAGTAAAACTCGCACGCACCAGGCCACTATCATCTATTTCAAGACCCGCTAATCGCCCGGTTGCAAATCCATCCTGGCTTAATGACTGCACCGAAAAGCCACCCTGTGCTTCTTGCGTTATCGTATTGCCCTGATTTGTAAAATCGATAGTAATATCTAAGGGAGCCGCACCATTTCCTAGCACAAACGCGTCAAAATCAAGTGCACCACCGTTTGTAGAATTTACCGTATCAAGCGCACCAAATTGATCAAAATCCAGAGTTGCAGGTGATAATGAACCTCCACCAGTTTGCATAGGAAAGCCATCCATTGTTGAACGAACTTCCCATGAGTTTTGTGCATCATTTGTCATAACAAAATACATTGTTAATATATGCGAACTACCCTGCGAATCGAATACAGTTGCAGAGGTTGAATTGTGAAAGTTTGATGTGTTAGGTGAAACTGTTGTGCCGGCTAAAATAGCTGCACTAAATTCTAAATCAATTCCACCAATGGCTGCCGGATCAATTTCTGGGGTAATAGCTGCTGGCAGATTTAAATTAATATCAACACCAGTTGTTGCCTGCGGGCTACCAACGGTATTAGGAACTTGTAGTGCCACTGTGCCTGTTAAACTGGTTGTGCCTACCACACCTGATACAGGATCTACAGGAAACACCTGGAGTATTTGGCCAGCACTGTTTGCAACCAAACCATTTTGATCAACCTGGAATGCACCCGCTCGCGTATAAGTTAAATCACTACTGGTCTGATTGGGTTTCAATACAAAAAAACCTTCACCACTGACTGCCATATCCAGTGTGTTTTCCGTAAACTCAAGATTACCCTGACCAAATTGTTGAGATACTGCTGCTAACTGAACACCCGCGCCCACTGCATTTGAAGTAGTGCCTAATGGAGAGGCAGCAAAAATATCTGAAAATTCTGCTCGAGAACCTTTAAAACCTGTTGTTGAAACATTCGCAATATTATTACTGGTTACATCCAAATCAGAAGATGCCGCATTCAAACCACTGAGTGAAATATTAAATGACATACTTAATTCCTCGCCTTATAAATTCTTATAAAAACAAACTAATATTTATTGAATCTGGTTAACCTGGTTAAAACCAACGGTTCCAAGGTTTTCTAACTCAACCTGCATCTGCTGACCAACACCACCTAATGTAAGGCTTTGAACCTGCCCTACAACCTGTGGAGTTATTGCTTCAGTTGTATTACCAATGGTTGCCTCAACCTCAATCTGATAACGCCCGCTTGGTGCACGTTGCCCGCTAAAGGTTGTGCCATCCCAGCTAAATTGAACCAGACCTGCTCGTTGCTCACCTAAATCTACTCGACCTAAAACTTCACCACTGGCATCATAAATATTAACGACTACATTTGATGCACTTGACTCTAACTCAACAGCACCCTGTAAGTTTTCGCCCACAGGTAAATAACCCTGATCATGAGTAACCAGCACTTCACGCCCAATTAAATTCGAAGCCTCCAATGCTTGTGATGACTGTAAATTTGCTGACAGGTCATTAAATGAATCCAGTAAACCATTAATGCCATCAACCGCACCAAACTGTGCCATCTGACTCATAAATTCATTATTATCCTGTGGTTCTAATGGGTCCTGATGGGCAAGCTGCTCAGTCATTAATCTTAGAAAATCATCCTGATCCAGCTCTTTGTTATTTTCTACTTCACTGGGGTCAGCATAAGTACGCAACCCCGGAATATTTTCGATATCATTAATTTCCATTATTTAATCCTCTTAACCCTGGCCTAATTGAAGGGTTCTTAATAACAATTCTTTAGTCGTACTCAAAACTTCAACGTTATTTTGATAACTGCGTGAAGCAGAAATCATGTCTGCCATTTCAGCAACCGCATCAATATTTGGACTAAACACATAACCATCATCATTTGCTAACGGATGATTCGGGCGATAGTGAGGAATAGCCGAAGTTTCTTCTTGCATGATTCCCCTCACTTTCACAACGGCAACTTCATCACCGCCATTCAGACTTCCTGCCTGCTGTAATACTGATTCAAAAATTGGATGACGCGTTTTATAAACATCATTTTTGTTACCTGAAATTGTTTCAGCATTAGCCAGGTTAGACGCCACAGTATTTAACCGTAACATTTGCGAACTCATACCAGAACCAGCTACATCAAACACATTAAATACTGACATTATTAACACCTACTGACTGTTTATTAAATTTAGAATTTCTCTATTCACATCAAACCTGATACTTCACCACACACTATCTACTCACCTCTAAAAGCTGTTTTAAGACCGGAGATGCGACGTGTGAGAAAACTTATGGTTGTTTGGTAACGAAGAGAGTTTTCAGCAAACGCGGCTTTTTCTTTTTGCGTATCAACCGTATTACCATCTGCTGAACTCTGATCTACCTGACGAAACTGGATATCGCCTGAGAATTTTTCCTGCTGTAAATTAATATGCCCCTGATGTGTGGTTTTTAAATTAACACCACCTTGCTGTTGCGCATTTTGTAAAACCTGATCAAAATCAATATCACGTGCCTTATAACCGGGAGTGTCTGCGTTGGCGATATTTTCGGCAATAAGCTGTGTTCTGCGCTCAAACAATAGGAGTGCGTCATCATGTATTCCGAAAGCTTTATCAAAATTTACTGGCATTTATATTTCCTCTGCAATCAATAATGCAAGGCTAATGCCAGTTTGTCTTTTCTATATTTTTCAGGGAGTTAGGGAGAATGGAACAATAGGAGGTAAGAGGAAACGGCAAGTGTTGCCGGCTTACGGCAAAGACCATCATCAGTCGTCAGTAAGAAACCACCCCCCACAGAGAGCAGCTTGTTTCAATGAGCCCGTAATTTAACCTGGATTTTGATCATTGATTTTTTGATTAATGACTAACGACTGGTGCCTGATGACTTGCGACTTTTTTATCTATGCTTAAGCCGATAAACAACACCCGTATTTGCTCTGACCATTTCAAATTTATCAGAATATTGAGCAATAGACTCAGAGGCACCTAGCATTAGGAACCCCCTGGGATTTAATGACTGCGCCATACGATCTAATATATCTTTTTTAGATTCAGCAGAAAAATATATAAGAACATTACGACAGAAAATCACATCAAACTTGCCTAAGGACGTATAGCTTTGTAGAAGATTCACTTCACGAAAACTGATTGGGCTGCGAACATTAGCGTTAACCTGCCACTGGTCACCTACCTGAGAGAAATACTGCCGCTTACGCTCTTCTGATAAACCTCTGGCCAATGCCAGGGCATCATATTTAGCTTGCTTGGCAGCATTTAAAATTTCCTGGGATATATCTGTTGCTACTACATCAACTTTAAAACCCATATTTTTCTTTGAGTACTCATCGGTAACCATACTAATAGAGTAAGGTTCCTGGCCACTAGAACAGGCAGCAGACCAAATACGAATTGAATTTTTTTTCTGTTGTTTATAATCTTCGAAAATAGTCTGAGTTAACACCTGAAATGGATAGGTATCACGAAACCACAGAGTTTCATTTGTTGTCATCGCTTCGATAACTTTTGTACGTAATGCAGAGCTAATCGACTTATTTAGCTCATTCACCAGGGCTTGCAGTGTAGGAATATCACTTTCTTTCATTAACCTGTTAAGGCGACTAGAGACCAGATAGTGTTTATTTTCACCTAAAACAATACCACAAGCCTTCTCCAGAAAGATCTGAAAACTTTTATATTCATCAGGGGAAAAACTTGCTGTCATATGTATTCTGGCCCACCTCCCACTGGAGGCATAATGCTTATTGTTTTAAATCTTTAAATCTATGTAACTATAGTTATTTATGATGTATAAGCAATTAATCTTCAAATTAACACTATACATCACTAACATTCTCCATGCCTTCAGAAGGCTCCTTATTATTAACAACATTAATCACTGAGTGTGCTAGTTCATTCGGTTTAAACTTAGGAACGAAATGGTTCGCACCCACCTTTTCAACCATGCTATTGTTAAAGACACCACTTAACGAAGTGTGAAGCATGACATAAATATCCTGCATAAGGGGATTTTTACGTATTTTTGTTGTTAATGTATAACCATCCATTCTTGGCATTTCAATATCTGAAATCACCAGGGCAATTTTTTCACTTAGTGGCGAGCCATCTTTTACCATATTCTCTAAGACTTCATAACCTTCCTGCCCATCATTGGCTAACGTACATTCAATGCCTACCTTTTCTAGAACACGTTTTACCTGATTGCGCGCAACTGAAGAGTCATCAACCACTAAAACATGCTTTGGTTTTTCATCCGGGTATTCAGACATACCATCCAGCACACCTTCAGAAATTTCTTCACTAAAGCCCATAATATCTGCGAATACACGTTCTACATCTATAATTTCAACCATCTCATTATCAATATGAGTAACCGCAGTAAGATAACTGGCAGCACCACTTCCTTTAGGTGGTGGTAAAATATCCTTCCAGTTCATATTGGTAATTCGTTCAACGCTAGCAACCATAAAACCCTGAATAAAACGATTGTACTCAGTCACAATAACAAAACTATTTTCCCTGTCTTTTATAGGGTCATTACTAATGGCCTCACCTAAATCAATAACCGGAATTGTACGTTTTCTTAAGTGTGCCACACCTACTACTTTATGATTTGCTTTTGGCATATGCGTTAACTTAGGGCAGCGAATTACCTCCTGCACTTTAAACACGTTTATACCATAGCGTTGTTTACCTTGCAGTTTAAACAACAATAACTCTAGTCGGTTAGTACCGGCTAGCTGGGTACGACTATCAACACTATCTAATACGCTTGCCATTTATAACTCCAATACTTACTTATCAATTATTTATTTTTAAAAACAAATAAAATATAAATAACCTTTTTATTCTCAATTAAATACATTGTGTTAAAGTTTTAAACTATAATCTGAACACCGTGGAACACAAAGACGTCGATATATCTAACTTGTTCAACTATGATATTAGTCTATATAAAGGGAAGTGCTAGTAAATAACTGTAAACCAACACATTATATTCCAATTAATTAATAGAGAAGCGTATGCCTAGCCCATTTATTCTGACTAAGCTTGTACTCCCCATACTTAAAGCGGCATTAAATGCTGATGTTAAACAACTGGAAAAGTTAAAAAATGCTAATCCAGGTACCTCTTCTGCTATCGATAGTGTTATTACAAGAATACAGAATAATAACCAACAAATAACTAATGCTGCAACTGCAGGTGTAGATTCACTTACACAAACCTACGAAATTTTAACCAGAAATCTACAACTACAAAACGAAGTAAACTCCGTCAATGAAACAATTGCCAGTGTAGCCGCAGCCACCGAAGAAATGGCTTCTACAGCTGCTGAAATATCCCAATCATCAACCTCCACGGCTCAAAGAGCAACAGAAAGTTACAGTAAAACCGAATCTGGCAATATGGCTATATCATCTATGATGGGTGATATGGACCAGCTAGAAAATGCCATGACATCTATGTTTGATGAAGTGCAAAAATTTGCCGGTTTTACAGATGAAATCAACAATCTAACAGCTACAGTCCGTGATATTGCAAATCAAACCAATTTACTGGCTCTAAATGCCGCAATTGAAGCTGCACGCGCTGGTGAGGCAGGACGTGGCTTTGCCGTAGTTGCTGATGAAGTTAAGCAGCTCGCCTCAAAAACTGAATCTGCTACAGTAGAAATTGAATCTGTCACCAATACAATGAATACAATAATGGAAGAAGTTGGCGAGTCTGTTACCTCAAGTAAAGATCGGCTTAATCAAAGCCTGGATAGTCTGGAAACCGTGGCTATGGCACTGGGTGATGTTACAGCAGTTGTTAATGATGTAACTGAGCAGGTGCAAACCATTTCTATATCAGCAGATGAACAGCAGGCAGTATCTGCTGAAATGGCATCAAAACTCAATGAAATAACTTTATCAGTACAACATGAAAGCCAACAAATCGATAATATTTCAGAACATTCGAAACAGTTAAATATCGCTATATTTAACCAGTTTAACTATCTTGCCGCCTTAAACCAGGATCAAATTTTACTGCAAACCGTTAAAGCCGATCATATTACCTGGAAAATAAGACTAGCTGCTATGGTGATGGGTGGTGACATAATTCCAGAGAACGAGCTTAAAGATCATACTCAGTGTCGCTTAGGGCGTTGGTATTACAACAAAGGCAATGAAGACTATAAGAATAATGAGTTTTTTCAAAAAATGGAAGCTCCTCACGCTCAGGTGCACAAAATTGGCAAAGAAATTGCAACTCTAGCATTACAAGGACAAACCGGCGCTGCGAGTCAAAAAATTGTTGAATTAGAAAACTGCAGCGAAGAATTATTTAAGCACATAGACGAATTATCAAAAGAGGTCAATTCGACATGAACACAGGTTCTGCAGAACTGAAAAAGTACGCTTTTTACAGCTTAATACTTATTCATTTAGCCCTTACGATCAATTCAGTTCACGCAGAACCCAAATCATTAGAAAACGACCAGGCATTACACAGCCACCAGGACATTGCTAATACCGCAAGACAGTTTCTTGACGATAATATAAAAAAATCGCAATATTCTCGCATTAACATACAGATGAATCAGCTTGACCCCAGGCTTAGATTACGACAATGTCCACTCCCCCTTACATCCAGTCTGGCACCCGGTAGCCGGTTCGCTGGCAAAGCCACGGTACACCTACGCTGCAATGGCAGCAAACCATGGACCGTTTATATTAGCTCGCAGATCAAACTTTTTGGAAATGTCATTCAAACTACCAGCCCTCTTTCAAAAGGCCATGTGTTGAAAAATGATGATTTAATTGCCGTGGAAGAAGAGCTAAGTCGAATTAAATATAGCTATTTCACTGATAAAGAGAATTTAATTGGTAAACAGCTAAAACGTCACCTACCCAAAAACAGGGTAATTAAAGTCAATTACGTAAAAGCCCAAACCCTGGTAAAAAGAGGCGAACTTGTTTCGATTGTTGCCGAAAACTCTGGATATTCTGTAAAAATGACAGGTACAGCCATGGCTAGCGGTGCTCGTGGAGATCGCATACAGGTAAAAAATTCCTCTTCAAAACGTATCGTGGAAGGCACCATCAAGGAAGCAGGCATAGTTAGCATAAATTAATGTTAAAGTTATCCTATAGTCGGCCGATAAAGACTGCGAGAGAGTAAGAATCAGGTATTTGCACCCGGAGAGAGCAATGACAAGTCCAATTAATTTAAATAGTAAGACAACAGGGTCTGTTAGTAACAACACAGGAAAAACCGAGAATAATGTCGCCACTAGCGTTAAGGCAGAAAGCAGCACGGCTAGTTCAGAAGATACTGTTAGTCTATCTCAGGAATCTCAACAGGTTTCAGGCTTACAGCAACAATTAAAAGATAGCCCAGCAGTGGACATGGCTAAAGTTGAGACTATTAAACAAGAAATTGCCAATGGAAATTATCCATTAGATGCTGAAAAAATAGCTCAAAATTTAATTAACCTGGAGCATTCTCTACTCGAATAGCTCGTAACATGAAAACGGAAAAAATATGACTGCTCTACTCTCTCTCTTACAGAACATTCAACAACAAAGCGAAATGCTACTTGACTGCTTAACTCAAGAAAAACTTGCATTGGATAATGACCAGCTTGAAAGACTCAACGAAATCTCCAGTCAGAAACAGACATTACTTGCGCAACTAAACCAGTTAGATAAACAGCGGTCGGCCAGCTCACCCGATAGTAAATTCAATGATTTTATCGCTAACAGCAATGACCAGGCGCTTATCAATCAATGGCAAGCAACTCGTAAAGTAATTGCTGAATGCCAGAAACAAAATGAAATAAATGGTCGCATAATTCATAAACGCAGCCAACTAAACAAGGACATTCTCTCCATACTTAGTGGTCGTAGTAAGCTAGATTGTGAAACCTATAATGCTCAGGGCAACCAGGCGACTAGCGCTTCCTTATTGGGTGGGATTAAAGCTTAAAACTATTCCCCGTTTTGGTAGATACCCCTCGGGGAAAGAGCATCTTTCCCGCTATGCCCCCTTAACCCATACCACCAAAAGCTGACAGTGCAAGGTATCGACTCCGTAATACTCTTGATGGCATCAATAAGGGGACAGAGCGCAAAAAACACATTCTTTCCCCAATGAATATGTGACATAGCAGTCTCACCTTTAGCAGGTATTTAAACTGCAAAAGTTCTGCTTCTTTTGATTTTAGCTATTAGTTAATCAGCGAAATAGCTCCCGGCTTTTAATCGGTTTACCTTCCAGATAATAATTTAAAACCACCCGCATTAAGCGCTTTGCATCTTTCAAAGATTGTTCAGAGTCAAGGGTATTCATATCTAAATCAAGCAGGCTCTTTCCCGATAATTTCAATATATAAGAATCATCATGAACACACGACACATGAACCGGACCGTGCTCCAGATAATAAGCATACTCATCAGTTGCTGATATAGCCTGATTCGTCTCAGCATTTAAAGCTAAATTCAAACCAAATCCCAACTCATCCAATAACTGTTTTTCGAACAATCTTAATACGGGTTCAATTTCATTTTTTTCTGCCAATAGCCTGATTATAGACTCATAAAGATGATAAATATTTTCATACACATCGTGTTTATGCAGTAGTTTTATAACTATTTCATTGATATAGAAAGCACTGGGCAATGCTTTTCCTGCTAAGTTTAACGCTTTAGCAGCCTGTGGCTCCGCAGCGGTTAACGTCGGCATTTCACCTTTACCTGACCAACCAATAATTAACGGCCTGAACGGTTGCAGTATACTTTTTAAACGTGACTTAGCTCCCCTGCTTCCACGACTCATTAATGACAGGCGGCCATGATCGCGAGTAAGAACTTCTAAAATTTGGCTGGTATCACGGAAAGCTCGGTGATGAAGAATATAAGCAGGCTGATCCTGAATTCGCATTTTAGTTAGAGGCCTTTGACACAGTGCCGTAGAGACACAGAGATAACACCACCTCAGCGTCTCTGCCCCCCCCCTATGTCAATTTTTAAGTATCCACTACAGATTTATATTAATCAGCATCATAACCAAGGCTACGTAATGAAGCCTCACTATCTGACCAGCCTGATTTAACTTTTACCCATAATTGTAAAAACACTTTACGATCAATTAGTGTTTCAATATCTTTACGGGCTTTGGTACCTATACTTTTTAGGCGAGCACCTTTATCACCTATAACTATAATTTTTTGGCCCTTGGTTTCAACTAAAATAAGCGCCTGTATGCGAGTGATTTTTTCTTCATCTTTATAACTCTCTATTTCTACCGTTGTCTGGTAGGGCAACTCGTTACCCAACTCTCTCACCAGTTTCTCACGAATAATTTCAGCGGCTAAAAAGCGTGTACTTCTATCAGTGTATTCATCATTTTGAAAAAAAGCAGGGGCTTCGGGTAATTGAGTTAATACATAATCTTCTAACTGTTGAACATTATCACCTTGCTTAGCTGAGATTGGTATTACATTTGCGAAGTTATATTTTTCACTTATTTCACTAATAAATGGTAACAGCTGATCTTTATCACTAATTTTATCAACTTTGTTAACCAGCAAAACAACCGGTACGTCTACCTGTTCCAGTTTTTTTAATACCAGCTCATCTTCATCCGTCCACTTTAAGGCCTGAACCAGAAACAACACAATATCTACATCATGAATAACAGAACTGGCGGCACGATTCATATAACGATTAATCGCACGATTACCACCGCTATGAATACCTGGAGTATCAACGTAAACAAATTGGCCATTATCAACGTTTTTAACCCCTAGAATCTGATGCCGTGTTGTTTGAGGCTTGCGCGATGTAATGCTGAGTTTTAGACCCAGTATATGATTCAGCAATGTAGACTTACCCATATTAGGTCTACCTATAATTGCTACGTAACCACATTTAAAATTTTCTTCTGTCATATTATTTCTAATCTATTCAATGTATCAAAGAGCATAACGATTTAGACTGTAACTGCATCACTGCGAATTTAACGAAAAATGCGAGTTCACAGGTATGAATATCATTTTTCAACGCGGCTATGAAACTAAATTAAAGATAAGTTCAGTCGTTATATTATTTATTATTAAATTTTTCTTGCGCCAGGGGAATAATTTTTTCCGCAGCTTGCTGTTCTGCTTTTCTGCGATTTGTTGCTTTACCTTCAGTTTTTAAATTAAGTTTATTAATTTTACAGTTTACGGTAAATTGCTGATTATGTGCCTTGCCTACGACTTCAATCACATCATATTCAGGCAATCCCATTTTTTGTGATTGTAATAATTCCTGTAAGCGTGTTTTGGGGTCTTTAAGTGAATCTGCATCCGGTATATTTTCCAGCTGCTTACTATACAGTTGAAGTATCAACTCTCGACAACGTTCTAAATCGCTGTCCATATAAACTGCACCAAAAATGGCCTCTACTGTATCTGCCAATATAGAATCACGTCGATACCCCCCGCTTTTCAATTCCCCACTACCTAAAATCAGATAATTACCTAATTTCAAATCTTGAGAAACAAGATACAAGCCTTCTTTATTAACCAGGCTCGCGCGTAATCGGCTTAAATCACCTTCAGATGACTTGGGGTAACGCTTAAATAAATCAGCTGCAATAACAAAATTTAAAATACTATCGCCTAGAAACTCTAAACGTTCATTATTTTTTGCGGCCGCACTTCTATGAGTAAGAGCTTCTTTTAAACTACCAGTAGTTTGAAACTGGTAGTTTAAAAGAAGCTCCAATTTTTTCAAATCAGAATCTTTCGACATAGTATTTATTTAGTAAGCACATCTACTTGATAATTAAAAGTCGCCACGAACTCAAGGTTACCCAATATTGCACCTCTTTCTTCGTAATCAGCTTTAAGGTTATAGCCGCCTTGTATTTTCTTAAATTTAAAGGCTTCTTTATCGCTAGCCAGATCATAAAGGTTATTTGTTTTTAAACGTTTTCTAAAGGCTTTATTAAGCTCTTTACCCGTCATACCTTTTATACTTGCTTTAGCTTGCATGTCATCCATCACGGTCTTTAAGGTACTATAATTTATGTATACAGGAATTATTCGTAAAGCCATAACACCTTGTATCCCAACTAAGCCTATCACCACTATCCATGAAATCATGGTTAAGCCTGATTGTTTTCTATTCATCATCCGTCACACCTTATTCGATTGATTTACCAATACGTTCAATGCCAATACCACTGTCCCAGTGCATCCAAATCATAAATGCCTTACCAACCAGGTATTTCTCTGGCACTACACCCCAGTAACGGCTGTCATTACTATTATCACGATTATCACCCATCATAAAATAATGACCTTCTGGCACTATATATTCTGCATCAAGCCCAGTACGCCCCGGTATGATTAACATGTTATGCTCTACACCACCAATGTTCTCGACATATTCCTGTGCAGGGTTAAATTCACCCGGTCCACTGTATTCACCAACAAACTTACGTTCTACCTTTATACCATTTACATAGAGCACTTTATTGTAATATGCAATATGATCACCAGGGATACCGACGACTCGCTTAATATAATCTACTGACGGATCACGGGGATATTTAAATACTGCGACATCACCCCTTTCCGGTTTTTCAACTTCGAAAAGCACTTTATTAAATACCGGCATTTTAACGCCATAAGCGTATTTATTAACCAGGATAAAGTCGCCAATATAAAGACTTGGTATCATTGAACCTGATGGAATACGAAATGGTTCAACTAAAAACCCCCTTAACAGAAATACAATTAGCAAAACGGGGAAAAAAGATTTTGCATATTCAACAACTACCGGCTCAACATTACTAGAGTTGTCCCCATGAATACCCTCACCACTGTATTCATGGGGATTATTAATTTTTCTGCGGGGTGCCAATGCAATAGAATCAAATAGCCAGATGACACCGGTCAAAACCGTTCCCGACAAAAGAAAAAATGCAAAATCATATGTAATGTTCATAAATAACTCTGTGTTCTGTTTTCAGTGTAATTCTCAAAAAACTCGAGAATATTAAATTTAATTATAATTGCTTATGCAGTTAACTAATATTCAACAAATTCAGTTAACTGTCTACTTTTAATACTGCAAGAAATGCTTCCTGCGGGATTTCAACTTTACCAAACTGCTTCATGCGCTTTTTGCCTTTCTTTTGTTTTTCCAGCAGTTTTTTCTTGCGGCTTACATCACCACCATAACATTTTGCAGTTACGTTCTTACGTAAGGCTTTAACTGTACTACGAGCTATAATCTGACGACCAATTGTAGCTTGTATGGCAATATCAAACATTTGCCTTGGGATAAGTTCGCGCATTTTATCTGCTACCTCTCGTCCTCTTCTTTGCGCAGCGTCTGCATGAACAATCACTGCCAAGGCGTCAACTCTTTCTGAATTAATCAAAATATCGACCTTGGTCAATTTCGATGTCTGGAAATATTTAAACTCATAATCAAATGAAGCATAACCACGACTCACAGATTTTAATTTATCAAAGAAATCTAATACCACTTCTGACATCGGCATATCATAGGTTAACGCAACCTGAACTCCCATGTATTGCATATTTGTTTGCACGCCACGCTTTTCGATGCATAGGCTTATAACATTACCTACATATTCCTGAGGTACCAAGATATTCGCCTGAATAATCGGCTCTCGAATCTCTTCTATGTAGTTAACTTCCGGCAAATCTGATGGATTATGAATTTGAATAACACTACCATCAGTTTTCTGCACCTCATAAACCACTGTCGGCGCAGTAGTTATCAAGTTTAAATCATATTCTCGCTCCAGGCGCTCCTGCACGATTTCCATATGCAACATGCCCAGGAAACCAATACGAAAGCCAAAACCTAAAGCCGTTGATGATTCAGGCTCAAATTTCAGTGCTGAATCATTTAAAGTAAGTTTATCCAGTGCTTCACGGAAGCTCTCAAAATCATCTGCTTCTACCGGAAACATACCTGCAAACACACGTGGCTGAACCTCTTTAAAACCCGGTAATGCCTGCGTAGCGGGTTTATCATGCAGGGTAATGGTATCGCCAACCTTGGCCGAGTCTATTTCTTTAATACCCGCAATAATATAACCAACCTGTCCACACTCAAGCCTTGGAGTATCTACCCGCTTTGGCGTAAAAACTCCCACAAAATCAACGCCATAACTTCTACCTGTGGACATGACTTGCATTTTATCGCCTTTGCCAATTGAACCATCAATGACTCGAACCAGAATAACTACTCCGACATATGAATCAAACCATGAATCGACAATTAAAGCTTTTAAAGGGGCATCAGGATCACCTGTAGGCGCCGGTATTTCTTCAACCAGTCTTTCTAGTAATTCATCTATACCAATACCCGATTTAGCACTCACCTGACAGGCATCGGTTGCTTCAATACCGATAATGTCTTCAATTTCCTGAGCAACTCGTTCTGAATCAGCCGCAGGCAAATCAATTTTATTTAACACGGGCATTACTTCCAGCCCCAATTCTATTGCCGTATAGCAATTAGCTACACTTTGCGCTTCTACACCCTGTGATGCATCTACCACTAATAACGCACCTTCACAGGCTTGTAGTGATCGTGAAACTTCATATGAGAAATCAACGTGGCCAGGCGTATCTATAAAGTTAAGCTGGTACGTTTCTCCATTTTTGGCCTTATAATCCAATGAAACACATTGGGCCTTAATGGTAATGCCACGCTCACGCTCCAGATCCATTGAATCTAGTACCTGAGACTCCATTTCACGTTCTGATAAACCTCCACAGACCTGTATGAAGCGGTCTGCCAGGGTTGATTTACCGTGATCAATATGGGCGATAATGGAGAAGTTACGAATGTTTTGCATGTTAATTGTATTATTAATCTCTTAAAGTAAGTCGGCTTAACGTAAACCGTCCTAAGCTACTCATTGTTTTTCAGAACTTGTAAAATTGCTGCCTGATCTAAAAAATAATGACAAAGTTGTTCATCTCCACAGGTAACCACCGGCACCTGTGAACCATACTGATCAATTAACTGGGGACTGGAATCAACATCAACCTCGGTAATACTGAAGTCGTGCTTCTGCTGTAACAGTGTTAACTGCTGTAGCAGGTCTTCACAGAGATGACATCCAAAACGCGAATAGACGATAAATTCGATCACTGGTTATCAGAAATTCTCATCACGATAAACTGATCAGCCCCCTGGCGATGAACCAGAACGGGAATCATACGGCCTGTGGGCAAATTGGCAACTTTTTTACGAAAATCAGCCACATTTTTTACATTTTTGCGATTAAGTTGCAACAATATATCTCCAGACACTAGACCAGCCCTGTCCGCAGCGCTACCTGGCACAACTGATCTAATCAACACTCCTCTGCCTAACCTGTTAAGTGTTTCATCATCCAGGTCAATCACCTCAACGCCTAATCGGTTAGAAACTGATGGCTTACTCCTGGTAGATGCAACAGGCTTACTCTCTGTTGGAAGCTCATCGATGGTCACCTGCAGGCTTTTTTTGTCGCCATTTCGAAGTATAATGACTTTGACTTTAGTCCCCACGGGAACCCTTCCAACCAGCGGCGGCAGGTCAGATGAATCAATTATAGGTTTTTGATTAAACGACAATATGACATCACCGGCTTTAAATCCGGCTCTTTCAGCCGGACTATTTTCAATAACCTGCGAAACCAATGCGCCAACCGGTTTTTTCAAATTAAAGCTTTGAGCTATTTCATGGGTGATTTCCTGAATATAAACACCCAGCCAGCCACGGCTAACCGTACCCGATTGTTTCAGCTGCTTTACTACATCCATTGCAACTTCAACGGGTATAGCAAATGACAAGCCCATAAAGCCACCTGTTCTACTGTATATTTGAGAGTTTATACCTATAACTTCACCATCAAGGTTGAATAAAGGTCCACCTGAATTACCTGGATTTATAGCTACGTCGGTTTGAATAAATGGCACATAATTCGCCTGGGGCAAACTACGCCCTTTTGCGCTCACAATGCCTGCCGTGGCTGAATGATCAAAACCAAAGGGTGAACCTATCGCTAAAACCCATTCGCCGACTCTCAGGTTTTCTGAATCACCAATATTAACGATTGGCAAATCAGTGGCGTCTACTTTTAGTAATGCAATATCACTAAACTCATCACTACCTATAATGGTTGCTGATAATTCACGCTTATCACTCAAACGCACTAATATTTCATCAGCGCCATTAACAACATGATGATTGGTAATTATGAAACCATTGTCAGAAATGATAAAACCAGAACCCAATGAAGTGGATTCCTGTGGTTGACGAGGCACACCTCCCTCGCCTAAAAAATGCTTAAATAATTCATTAAAAGGTGAGTCTTCTGGAATTTCTAGCTCTTTCCCCATTTCCTCTTTTAATCTATTCCAGGGATGAGTCGAAGAAACTTTCTGTCTGGTACTAATATTAACTACTGCCTTACCATGCTCTTCAACTAGTTCAGCAAATTCAGGCAATGATCTTGCCTGCAACTGCAGACTACTGAATATCATAATTAATATTAATAAAAAGCGTTTACTTAATAACATAATAGTCTCTTTGTTTCCTTACGATATATTTTATCGTATCGTTTTCACCTTTCTAAGCGTTTAACTTATTTAATAAGTAGACAGCTCATTTAGCTATATTCGGACACATCTCATAATGACAAATTTAAATTCTTTTTACAGATAATACTCAGAAGGCTCCGCCTCCCGAATCAGTGATGATTTGTAAACAACAGCTCTATGCTCGGCGTAATAAATGGGGCTGAACTGAGCTTTTTAAACGACTGCCAGAGAGCACAAAACGCACTATAGCCATTGCAAAAGCAAAACCCACCACTACGGATAATATAGTCATTAACTCATCAGCGAATACAATTTCTACCAATATACCGCTAATCATCATGAAAATCAGGGGAAATAAATACATTAACAGGGATCCCTGTACCAGTGCATTCTCATCGACAGCTACAATAACCTCTTCACCAACTACAACATCAAATGTTTTATTTACAGCAAACTGCGAGCTGCGCTTACCCACTACCTTTGCTAGAGCAGACGTACCACAGCCGGATTTGACCGAGCAACTTTGACAGGCAGATTTACGTTGTGTTTGTAGCAGAACCTGCTGTTCACCCACTTCAACAACAATAGCTGTTTCTTCAATCATTTGGCTGCATAGACTGTGCAATCATACGCACGGTAGAAACGGGCACTTCACCGATAGCAGTAACAAAAGTATCATTAATTAACGCACTATACGCATTAACCGGCCCCATGCCCGAGTGCCCCACTTGAAACTTATGCTTTTCATTTGCTGGCTCAATAAACACCGAAACAGAAGCCATACCATCGCTAAACACTATATGATACTCCTGCTGTTGTTTTATTTTTACAGATCGCGTTAATACAAAACCCGCTGGAATTTGTTCAGCCTGCCAATAATCTGAACTCACATTATTTTCATTTGAAAGCATCACTTTTTTATAAGCCATTAGTTTAGACTCATTGACGAGATTCGCCGGTGATGAAGCTAACAATTCAATGTCACTGTACATCAGTTGCTCAAGCACACGACCTTTATTATTAATTACATCGCATTTTAATAATAAACCACTTTGTTTATCTAACCAGAAGGTATACCCGTAACGATGTTTATCGCGGGGAACTATTTTTACAATTTGAGTAGTTTTATTGGCTATTCTTTCCTCTTCGCCCAGTTTCAAAAGATACAGCTGCTTCAGCTTGTCTCTGTTTTCAGGAAGCTCAGGATGAAGTGGGCCTTTATTGGCATCTTTACTCTGAGTATCTGAGATTGTAATGAGTTTTTTGCCTGGGAAAATAGTAGTGACACTACCATTTTTACGAAAAATAATTTGATCTTCACCGGTCTGAGAATTCAGCGTTTGCCAGCTTTCCCCTTCTTTCACACCTTGCGTTACTTTTATGACCTGTAATTTATCATCCTGTCGAATCACCAATGTGCCCTGATAATTTTGCTGACTATGTGCCCGCTCCATTTTATCAAGCCAGCTATCCACCGGGCTTGCGTTAACGGTTATCGAAATAAGAAAGATGAACAATGACAATGTAGTTTTAAACAAACTCTGACCTTAATAATAAAACGACAGGGTGAATAAAACGCAGCGAACTCACCCTGACCATAAATAAGGTTTCTAACGGGGTCGCTGCGCTTACCCCACTCTCATTCTATTTGTTTTCTTGCATAATCTCCTGGGACTTAACATCAGCCGCTCTCACATAAGGCATCATACCCTGCATGGTTGACTGGCTGGCATAGCCCGAGTGTTGCAACATATAATAATTTAGCTGCTTTTGCTGCTCCGCAGATTTTTTGTTAATTTCTAATGTTGATGCCACTTGCACATTGCGTGAAATCTCAGTATTAACCCTTTCGATCGGGGCCGCCTGGGCCAATTGCACAGACTGCCCTGTACTATCACTATTCTGTACCGTGTTAAATGTAACTAATGTCACCGTAGCAACGGAGGCCGCAACCGCCATTCCTGTTAAAGGCTTGAACCAGCTAGAAATAATACCAGTCAAATCAAAACTGGTTTTCTGCTTTGCAGGAGCCACTTCAGGATTATGTACCGGCTCTTGTTCAATCGCCCGGTGCACTGCAGAACTAATATCCATAAATGATGACTGATCTAGTTCATCACGCATAACATCACCTATCAAGTGATAACGCTGCGACGCTTCGCCATCCTCAATAGGGTCACGCTTTAAATCCTGCATAAAAGATTCTAACTGCTGTCCGTCCAGGGCACTGTCTAGTAATGCGGATAATTGCTCATCTCGTTGTTGTTTGCTCATCGCATTCACCTAATATTTACTGTCTAGCAGGGGTTTAAGCTGCTTATCTATTGCTTCACGTGCACGGAATATACGTGAACGTACGGTACCGATAGGACAGTCCATGACTTCGGCTATTTCTTCGTAACTTAAACCTTCCATTTCACGTAAGGTAACCGCTTCTTTTAAATCAGAGGGTAAATCTGTAATTGATTTATGGATGACCTGTTTAATTTCCTGCGCCAGTAACTCTTTTTCAGGCGTTGCATACTCACGCAGCCAGTCACCACCATCATATTGCTCCGCATCCTGTGCATCCACAGCTGACTCCGTAGCTCTGCGACTAGCAGACACAAGATAATTTTTTGCCGTATTTATGGCTATACGATATAGCCAGGTATAAAAGGCACTGTCACCCCTGAAGTTTTTCAGCGCTCTGTATGCCTTAATAAAAGACTCCTGAGCCACATCCTGAACCTCATCGCCGTTTTTCACAAAACGCGCAACCAGCTTGATAATACGATGCTGATACTTCAGCACCAAAACATCAAAAGCCTTCTTATCACCTTGTTGTACCCGCTCCACCAGAGCCTGGTCAATTTCGCGCTCGCCCATACGGGCCTGTCCTCCACTCGACACTTCAAGTTGCCCTGGTGCCTGTTTATTCCCAGCCTGATTTAGCGCTAGTTTATCCAGCCCATTACGGGTCTGTAAGGTTCGTTTAGGCGTGATCACCGAAATTGGTGTAGTATCACTTCCAAAACCAAGAACAATACCTGATTCGCATACTGACATAAAGACTTACCTTATAATTAACCAATGTCCAACAAACTAAACAATAGACAAACAAATCGCTACGAAGTTCTAATTATTGGTGGTGGAGCAGCCGGGTTAACACTGGCACTTAGTTTACCCTCTCATTTAAAGGTTGCGGTAATCACCAAAGATAGTGAAACAGAGGGCAGTACTTTCTACGCACAAGGCGGTATCTCCGCAGTATTAAGGGGAAACGACTCCTTTGAGTCACATATAGAAGACACCATAAATGCGGGTGGAGGCCTGTGTGATCATGATGCCGTAAAATTCACCATCGAAAATGGCCCAGATGCCATCAACTGGTTATCTGACCTTGGCGTACCCTTCACTACAGATAAACACAGAGATGGTAAAAAGACCTGGCACCTGACCCGCGAAGGTGGACATAGTCATCGCCGGGTAATTCATGCAGCCGACGCCACCGGTCAGGCCGTTGAAACCACTCTCATCAATCATGTAAAACATAGCGACAATATAAAATTATTAGACCATCACATCGCGGTTGACTTAATCACGGGAAAAAAACTCGGTCTTGGGCACAATCGCTGTATCGGTGCCTATGTACTCAATAAAGACAATATGCATGTAGAAACCTTTCAGGCCAAACATGTAGTGCTAGCGTCTGGTGGTGCCAGTAAAGTTTATCTTTACACATCCAACCCGGATGGTTCTACCGGTGATGGCATTGCCATGGCCTCTCGCGCAGGTTGTCGGGTAGCTAATATGGAATTTATGCAATTCCACCCTACCTGTTTATACCACCCAAAAGCCAAATCATTTTTGCTTAGCGAGGCTCTACGTGGTGAAGGTGGTCACTTGCTATTACCTGATGGCTCTCGCTTTATGCACAAGTTTGATGACCGAGCCGAACTCGCACCCCGTGATATTGTGGCCCGCGCCATCGACCATGAGATGAAACGCCTGGGGGTAGATTGTTTATACCTGGACATCAGCCATAAGCCCGCTGCATTTATACGCTCACACTTTCCGACTATTTATGCAAAATGCAAAGAATTCGGCATTGACCTAACTAAAGAACCTGTACCCGTTGTACCCGCCGCCCACTACACATGCGGCGGCGTAATGACCAATTTACATGGCCAAACCGACATTGAAAACTTATATGCCGTAGGTGAAACTGCCTTTACAGGTCTGCATGGTGCTAACCGCATGGCTAGCAATTCATTATTGGAATGCCTGGTGTTTGCTCGAGCAGCCGCACAACATATTGCCGCAAGTGAAGGTAGCTCACCTCATAACGCTCCAGTTAAGTGGGACAAAATAAAGGCCTGGGATGAAAGCCGGGTCACCAATTCTGATGAAGAAGTTGTGGTTTCACACAACTGGGATGAACTAAGGCGTTTCATGTGGGACTATGTCGGCATAGTGCGCACAGACAAACGCCTGCAACGAGCTAAACGCAGAGTTGATTTATTGCTACTGGAGATCGACGAATACTATGGCAACTTCCGCATTAACGCAGATCTGCTGGAGCTACGTAATCTGGCCGTGGTTGCAGACTTAATTATTCGCAGCGCTATGCAGCGCAAAGAAAGCCGCGGGTTACATTATACGCTGGACTATTTACAGACGGATGATGAGCCAAAGAATACGATTTTGACACCATAATCGATCTAATTTCTCACATAGTTAAACTAAAAACATGATTCCATCATGCCTACAAAGGCAGGCATGGCGGAGTATCGAGGCCCCCCATGACAAGCACTTCGCCACTACCCTTAATAATTGAACCAGAGACACTTCAGCCAATTATGAGCGATGAAAACATCCTCATTGTCGATTTATCCAATCACAAACAATACAGTCAGGCGCATATACCTGGTGCCGTATTTATTGATTATGGTCATATTGTTGGCATGAACCAGCCATACTCAGGCCTGTTACCCGAAACCGAACAGTTTGCACATATACTCAACTTACTGGGCATTAACGCAAACACTCAAATCGTTGCCTATGATGAGGAAGGCGGTGGTAAGGCCGCACGCTTGATCTGGACACTACACGCCATGGGACACAATAAAGCCAGCATGCTTAATGGTGGCCTGATAGCCTGGTATCGTGAAAAATTTCCACTCAGTAACGAGCATGTTACCAGCGAACCCAACCCCAGCGACCAACAATACAAAGTGGATTTCACCTTGCAGCCCGTGGTTGCTGACACCGAATACATAAAGAACAACCTGGAAAATAATAGAGTGGGTTTACTTGATGCTCGCAGCATTGATGAATTTACAGGAACCGCAAAATACGCACAAAAAACGGGGCGTATCCCCGGTGCAAAACATTTTGAATGGACGCGTGGGATGGATATAGAAGCAAACTATCGCCTGTTACCTAAAGAAAAATTACAGCCTGTGCTGGATGAATTAGGCCTGACCCAGGATAAAGAAATTATTGTCTATTGCCAGAGCCATCACCGCTCTGCATTGTCCTATTTAATGCTGAAATACCTGGGATACGAGAAAGTTAGAGGCTACCCGGGGTCGTGGAGTGAATGGGGTAATAGATCGGACACGCCGGTCGAAAGTTAAAACAAAAGCAGTTTGTCCGCAAATGAACGCAAATAAAAACCTTATTAATATATACCGCGCCGTAGGCGCATAAACCAAAATTTGCATTTTTTGCGGACAAGCTGCTTTTGACCTTAAACCTTCAAGAAATGCTCGCGGTAATGAACCAGCTCATTGATAGAGTCTTTAATATCATCCATCGCCAGATGTGATGATTCTTTCTTAAAACCTTTATAAACCTCCGGTGCCCAACGCGCCGATAGCTCTTTTAGTGTGCTTACATCTAAGTTACGATAATGAAAAAACTCTTCCAACTGCGGCATATAATTAGCTAAAAAGCGTCGATCCTGACAAATACTGTTACCACACATCGGTGATTTGCCTGCCGGTACATACTGCTCTAAGAACGCTATAGTCTGCTTTTCAGCCTCAGCCTCATTCATTGTGCTGTCTTTTACACGTTGAGTTAAACCAGATTTACCGTGCTGGTTGGTACACCATTCATCCATACCCTCTAACAACTCATCGCTCTGGTGCACTGCTAGCATTGGGCCTTCAGCCAATATATTAAGATCTTTATCAGTAATAATAGTGGCGATTTCGATAATCACATCACTAGCGGGCTCAAGGCCGGTCATTTCAAGATCAATCCAGATTAAGTTCTCTGGGTTTACCTGTGGCATGGTTTTCTCCAAATCTATAAATAAACTAACAAAAATATTTCATGTAAAGATCCCCTTACAAAATACACAGTAGAACATTTTTATTAGAAAAGCGATAATCCCTGTAGAAATTAATCATTTGAGGTTTACATGCACAACTTTGCAGTTCTATTTTTAGCTTTTTTTGCGCTCTCCATAGTCGTTAAATTCTGGCTTTCACAACGTCACCTGTCACACATCCAGAAACATCGGGCACAGGTGCCTGATGCCTTTAGCGAAAAAATCACTCTACAAGAGCACCAGAAAGCAGCTGACTACACCTCAACAAAAATTAAATTTGGTCGCTGGCCTCTACTCTATGATGCGGCTATTTTGTTGGCCTGGACTTTCGGTGGCGGACTTGAATTACTCGATCAATTTGCTCGCGGCTATGAACTTGCCCCCATCTACACTGGTATTCTGGTTATTCTTAGTATGATGGTAATTTCATCATTACTCGATTTGCCTTTCTCGCTTTACAGCACCTTTGTTATTGAAGAGAAATTTGGCTTTAATCGTACCACCTTGAAAACATTTGTTATCGATATGCTCAAAGGCGGGTTATTGGCCATTGTTTTAGGTGTGCCTTTAATCTGGGTAGTATTATGGCTAATGGAACAAGCTGGTGAATTCTGGTGGCTTTACACGTGGCTGGTGCTAACTTGTTTCAGTCTGTTCATTGCATGGGCCTACCCCACCTGGATAGCGCCTATTTTCAATAAATTCTCACCACTAGAAGAAGGTGAAACACTTAACCGTATTACCGGCTTATTAAATCGCTGTGGTTTTAACAGTGATGGTATTTTTGTAATTGATGGCTCAAAGCGATCGAGTCATGGTAATGCATATTTTTCTGGCTTTGGTAAAAATAAACGGATTGTATTTTATGACACCTTACTTGAATCATTAAACGATGATGAACTCGAAGCCGTACTCGCCCATGAGCTGGGACACTTTAAGCGCAAGCATATCGTAAAAGGCATGGCAATTTCATTTGGCACCACATTAATTGGCCTGGCCATATTAGCCTGGCTAATGAAAGCAGAATGGTTTTATACTGCACTAGGCGTTAGTACTTCATCAACCTATATGGCATTATTGCTGTTTACTATAGTAACACCTGTGTTTACTTTTCTACTCAGCCCAATAATGAGCATGTTTTCACGTAAAAATGAGTTTGAAGCAGATGCATATGCAGCAGAACAATCCGAGGCAAAATATCTTATTCATGCATTGGTGAATTTATATAAAGAAAATGCCAATACATTAACACCTGACCCGTTGTACTCAGCATTTTATGATAGCCACCCCCCCGCGCCTGTACGCATTGCGCACCTGGCCAACCAATAAAAATATGTAAAAAGGGAAATAACAATGAATAAAATAATTAACATAGCTTTACTAACACTTTGCGCAGCATTAAGTACTGGCGCCCATTCAGCAGATGATAAATTTCATCAGGGCAAAACCTTACACAATGACAAATGCACTAAATGTCACACTGACAGTGTTTATTCTCGTGATGATCGCATGGTAAAAAGCATGTCAGCACTAGAAAATCAGGTCAATAACTGCATGAAAGGCGCAGCCAAGGCGGAATGGACTCAACCACAAACCACTTCAGTAGTAGAGTTTTTAAATGACCGTTATTATAAATTTTAAATAACAAATGTTTCTTTCTTTATCATTTGTGCATGCTTTTAGAACAAAATCGAGTGACTATATAGATTCTCGATTACTGCATAAAGTATGTGCAAATGACAATACACAGCCAGGCGTCCGTTAAAGCATGGCAAAAAGACGCATCAACGACCAGCAACAACGACGTATTAAAAACATTCAGCAAAAGCGTCGAGAAAAAGCCTCAGTAAACCAGCAACAAAAATCTGACACGCTTTCACAACAAGGGCTTGGCCCTGAACAATCCGGGTTAATAATTACCAACTACGGACAAACGTTACTGGTAGAAGACAATGAGAAGAAATTACACCGTTGTGTCGCAAGAAGAAACCTCGGCGCACTTGTATGTGGTGACCAGGTTATCTGGCAAGCAGCGCTAGCTGACAATAATGAAGGAGTCATTGTTGCGCTAGAGGAACGACAGTCTCTGTTACAAAAACCCGGCTTTGCTGGCAAACTCAAACCCATGGCCGCCAATATCGATCAGATTGTTATTGTCTCAGCAGTACAACCAGAGCCTAAACCTTACCTTATTGATCGCTATTTAATTGCCGCTGAAAATTTGCCTGCCACACCCATTATTTTAATTAATAAAATAGACCTGCTAAAAGACGAAGACAAAAAAAATATTGAAAAACTGGTTAAAGACTACCAGAGCATAGGATACAAGGTAATAACATCAAGCAACGTAACAGACCACGGTTTTGATAATTTATTAAATTCTTTGCAATCTCACACTAGTATATTTGTTGGGCTTTCTGGCGTAGGAAAATCTTCTTTAATTAATCACCTGATGCCCGAGTTAAATATTCGCGTAGGCGAACTATCTGAGGCTAGTGGTGAGGGTACACATACCACTACCAGCTCAACACTATACTCACTACCAGGCGGTGGTGTTTTAATTGATTCACCAGGCGTGCGTGATTTTGGTTTATGGAATACATCAGCCGATGAAATTCTTAACGGGTTTATAGAACTACACGATTATATTGGTCACTGTAAATTTTCTAATTGCAGCCATATACACGAGCCCGGTTGCGCAATACAGCAAGCCCTTAAAGACAATAAAATCTCACAACAACGATTTAATAATTATCAAAAAATAGTTCGCGAGTATGCCAGCTAATTAACAAACCCCTATACGCGTTGGCACTATTCGTTAAACAAATCTCGTACTCTCTGAATTAAAGCCTGTGAACTATAGGGTTTATGCAGCATATTCTGCATCAAAGTCTCGTCAACCACATCCACATTACTGCCATCTGCAAAACCGCTGACTAATTGAATTTTTACATGCGGGTACTTTTCCTTAACAATAGCCGACAGTTGATAACCATCCATTTCAGGCATAATAATATCGCTAATAAGTAAATCTATAGTTTCATTTTCAAGAACATCTAATGCCTTTTTAGCGCTTTCAGCCGAATAAATAGTAAAACTATACTGCCCCAAAATTTCAGCGGCTAAATTAAGTAGTGACGACTCATCATCCACTATTAAAATACTTTCAGTGCCAGTATAAGCAACAGCAGACTGATTTCTCTCTGATTTTTCATCACTGGAACTTTCAAAATAGCGCGGAAAATAGAACTCAATTTTCGTTCCCTTATTAAGCTCGGATGAAACCTTAATTTCTCCCCCGCTGCGCTGCACAAAACCATAAACCTGACTCAAACCTAGACCTGTACCTTTTTCACCTTTGGTGGAAAAAAAAGGCTCAAACATTTTTTCTTTGGTCGCAGCATCCATACCAGATCCAGTGTCCTCAATGCTAAGCAACACGTAATCACCTGGCACTACCCCCAATAATTGAGAACCCATTTGGTTTACTGACTGATTACGGGTTTTTATAGTCAGCTGACCATGGCCCTCTATGGCATGCATTGCGTTAATACTCATATTTAGAATTGCATCCTCCATATCACTATCATCAAGCAAAACCAGCCAGGGATTATCTGTCAAATCCAGCTCTAGTTTAATGCGTGCTGTCAGAGTTTTTTCGAGCATATGCTGCTCATTGAGTAATAGAGAATTGATATTTAAACAATCTGCATCAGATAATTTTAGTCGCGAAAATGCCAATAATTTTTGTGTTAGCTTAACGCCGCGTTTACCCGCATGATTAATTTGATCTACATATTTAGCTAATTTCGGCTGCTCTGTTAATTCCATCCCTAAAATTTCTGCGTATCCTAAAACCACACCGAGCATATTATTGTAATCATGAGCAATACCCCCGGTAAGCTTACCTAGTGCATCCATTTTTTGAGTACGTCTTAGTTGAAGCTCAGTATTTATTCGTGTCGTAATTTCACGCGATAGCATAATAAAATGCTTAAGTTTATCTTTTGAAGTTTTCAATGTTGTAGATAGTTCATACCAGTGATCTCCATCCTCTAGCTCAAGGCGTATTATTTGTCCTTGAGACACACCTTCCTTCGCAGCTATACTCAATGCCTTATAAATTTCAGCAGCAACATTTTCCGGTAACATATCTTTAACCAAATTACCCAGTAAAGCTGCTTTCTGTGTGGCTAAAAGATTTTCATTATTAGCCCATATATTCAAATAGCGCCCCTCTTCATCCAGTTCAAACAAAAGATCAGGTATCGCTTTGAGTATGGCTGAAAATTCATCATTGGCTTCCTGTAATGCCTGTGTTGCGCGTTTTTGCTCAGTAACATCTCTAGCAACAGCAAGTAAGCCAATTATTTCACCTTTAATGCCTCTTAAAGCTAGTTTGCGCGTATCAAAAATACGTACCTCTCCGTTTACATTTGCCAGGTCATTAGGGTTGTATATATCGATACCGGAAAGTGCATCCATATCATCATGTATGAAGCCTCGAGTACCTTTAGCCTCATCACCAAGAACCAGCTCAGGGTTCCAGCCATTTTCGATGTCTGTCTTACCATACATATCTTCGCGCGTCTTTCCGACAGCATCAGAACAGGCATGATTACACAATATTGTTTGCAACTTATTGTTTTTTACAACGATTAAATCTGGCGTAGAATTAATAACATTATCTAGCAGACTAACCGTTTTCTCCAGCTCACTTTTTGCGAGCTGCTGCTCTGTTATATCAAATAAGGTAACCAGGTGAACATGCTTATATGATTCTGTAATAGATTCGGCAGATGCGATGATATATCGAAAACTACCATCCTTACATTGTATTTTTATCTCGAGAGGCTCAAATGCGGTATTGTTTTCAATAGCTTTATTTAAATGTTTTCCCCAGGTTTCATTTACCCAGTTGCGATAATTTTCATCTGGGTAGGCTTTTGGCCACCAGTCATCCAGTGTAGGTATATCTGATAACTCATAGCCAAAGGTTTTGGTAAAGGCTGGGTTAACATAAACGATATTATTTTCATCATCATTCAGCGCATATGGCACTGATATAGCGCTAATTGTACTTGGAAAGTCAACATTAAAGTGATTCAGCGCTGATTCTGCTCCATCATTCAAATATTTCTTTACGGGCATACCGGCATTAAGCGCATTTTCCAGCTCAACGACTTTAGCCTTGGCAAACTCCAAGTCTCTTATCAGTTCTTCTTTGCTCTTATATTCGCTTTCACTCAATGTTTATCCCTACCAATAACTATCAAAACTAATACTAAAAGGGCCAAAACGGTATGATTTTATAAATCACTATATAATATAGAGAATAGTTCAGCCTTTTGTGTACAGCCCATCTACATTAGTATTTAAATATAAAAACACGTCTGAAAAACTGTTGTAGCTTTAGCTGACGATCTGCAATAACTCTATAAAAGCTAATGAGAGGTTCGTTAACATTAATACAAATGATTCATATTAATTCCATAAACGAACAGGGGTTATTAACGATAGCTTTATAAATCTTTTCTATTAACCCTTTCAGCGATAGTTCCGGCAATTAATGAAAGCAGAATCACCCCCACAAAAACTGGTAACATTTGCGAAATAACATACTGCTTTAAGGTCCCATCAAAGCTAAAGGTATTCATCATTAAAACAACCACTCCAGAACCTTCAATTACACCCACAACAAATGCATGTAACAGCGCATGTTCATTCACCGCTCGAGCGGTTACATAGGCAGGAAATGCAAGAGCTATATAGCCCCCAATCCGTAAACCTAACATTACTGAATCAACATCAACACTTTCAGGCAATATACTTAAAGAAAATATAACCAGCATCCCACCCAATGCATAAACACCAATGAAAGCTAAAAAACCAACAAAGATAGCTGATGCTTGTAAATTAAATTTATGTAGTTTCATTTTTACTGGCTTTTTTTAATGTTCGCTTATGCTTAAAAAATGTTTGCAGAAGATGTTTACACTCCTCTTCCATCACACCACCATGCACATCAATTTTGTGATTATGAATTGAATCATGAATTAAATTTATGGCACTACCCGCAGCGCCCGTTTTTAAATCGGCAGCGCCAAATACTAAACGACTTACCCTGGCATGAATCATTGCTCCCACACACATAGAACAGGGTTCTAATGTGACATACATTGTGGTACCAATTAAGCGATAATTATTTAGTGCCTGACCCGCATTTCTAATAGCCATCATTTCTGCATGGGCAGAGGGGTCGTGTGATTGAATTGGCTGGTTCCAGCCTTCAGAAATGAGCTGGTTATTTTTTACAATGATAGCGCCGACGGGAACTTCATCTTCATCGGCTGCTTTTTGAGCTAGCTGAATAGCTTGTTGCATCCAGAATTCGTCTTTAACTTCCATATTAAACGACAAAAATTAAGGTAGATTCACAAAGGTAAAAAGATACTTTTCTATACAAACTAAAGCCTCTGCTCCCCTGTGTTTCTATATGCATTTTTAAATTATTCCCACTCAATAGTTCCAGGCGGTTTACCAGTAATATCATAAACTACACGTGAAATACCATCTACTTCATTTACGATTCTACGACACACAAGATCTAAAAATTCATAAGGTAAATGCGCCCAACGTGCCGTCATAAAGTCTATTGTTTCAACTGCACGTAATGAAACTACCCATTGGTAGCGACGACCATCACCGGTCACACCAACAGACTTTACGGGTAGGAAAACTGTGAAGGCTTGAGACACTCCATGATACAGATCATGTTTATATAATTCTTCGATAAAAATATGATCAGCTAAACGTAAAGTATCTGCATATTCTTTTTTAACTTCACCTAAAATTCTCACACCTAAACCAGGGCCTGGAAATGGGTGACGGTAAACCATGTCATATGGCAAACCGAGTTCAACACCTATTTCACGCACTTCGTCTTTAAATAATTCACGCAATGGTTCACAAAGTTTTAACTTCATGTAATCGGGTAATCCACCCACATTATGATGAGATTTTATTAAATGAGCTTTACCGGTTTTTGAACCTGCCGATTCAATCACATCGGGGTATATTGTACCCTGTGCCAACCATTTTGCATTTTTCAGTTTTGAAGATTCTTCTTCAAAGATATCAACAAATAAATTACCGATAATTTTACGTTTCTCTTCCGGATCTGCTTTGCCTTTAAGCGCCGTCAGGAAACGATCTTCCGCATCAACACGAATTACCTTAACACCCATATGATCGGCAAACATTTTCATTACCTGATCGCCTTCCTGATAACGTAACAAACCGTTATCCACAAACACACAGGTTAATCGATCGCCAATAGCACGATGCAATAGTGCAGCAACTACCGATGAATCTACGCCACCGGATAACCCTAAAAGAACTTCATCCCCACCAACTAATTCATTAATGTTTTTTATTGAGTCTTCAACAATATTGCCGGCAGTCCATAAATTGCCACAACCACAAATATCATGGGCAAAACGTTCAATAATTCGTTGCCCCTGATTAGTATGAGTCACTTCAGGGTGAAACTGTACACCGTAAAATTGTTTTTCTTCATTAGCAATGCCGGCGACTGGTGCAGAATCTGTTGATGCCATTAATTTAAAACCATCTGGCATTTCAACCACACGATCACCATGACTCATCCACACATCGAGAATACCATAACCTTCTTCAGTTACATGATCTTCAATATCTTTTAATAAAGCAGTATGACCACGAGCACGTACTTTTGCATAACCGTATTCATGGTGATCAGCATTTTCAACTTTACCACCCAGTTGAGCCGTCATGGTTTGCATTCCGTAACAGATACCTAACACTGGAATACCTAATTCAAATACGATACCAGGCGCAACCGGTGATTCGCCTTCAGTAACAGATTCTGGACCACCTGATAAAATAATACCTTTAGGCTTAAAGGCTTTAATATCTTCGTCACTAACATCCCATGCATATAACTCACAATAAACACCGGCTTCACGAATACGACGTGCGATGAGTTGAGTATATTGAGAACCAAAGTCGAGAATTAAAATACGATCTGTATGAATATTTTGAGATGTCATGTGATAGGTCTGTTTATTAATCAGATATTAAAAGTCTGGTCATGTCGGTAAAATGTAGAACCCGAGTGACAAGTCACTGTTTTTTACTGTAATGCAGTAACTGTTCAGGTTGCCTCTGAGAGGTTTCAGATCAAGACGAAAAATGTAAGTTTACAAATGTAAATGTCCATTTTTTAACGCAGATATGGAGCCTCTCAGAGGTGAGCTGAATAGTTACGTACGGTAATTAGGTGCTTCTTTAGTAATGGTCACGTCGTGTACATGTGACTCTTTCATTCCCGCACCAGAAATACGTACAAACTCTGGTTTAGTGCGCATTTCATCTAAGTTTGCACAGCCAACATAGCCCATACTTGAACGAATGCCACCCAAAAGCTGGTGAACAATAGCTGTCATTGGCCCTTTAAAAGGCACACGACCTTCAATGCCTTCTGGCACTAATTTTTCTGAACCCGCATCCTTATCCTGGAAGTAACGGTCGCTTGACCCCTGTTCCATTGCAGCAATGGAACCCATGCCACGATAAGATTTGTAAGAACGCCCCTGGAACAAAATAATTTCACCTGGTGCTTCCTCAGTACCTGCTAACAAACCGCCAAGCATTACACAATGAGCGCCAGCAGCCAGTGCTTTCGCAATATCACCAGAGAAACGAATTCCGCCATCAGCTATTAATGGTATGCCTGTGCCTTCTAATTCTTTAGCTACATTTGATACAGCAGTAATTTGTGGAACACCTACACCAGCAACAATACGTGTTGTACAAATTGAGCCAGGGCCAATACCCACTTTCACAGCATCAGCACCTGCGACAATTAAATCACGTGCAGCAGCGGCCGTAGCAATATTGCCACCAATAACCTGAACCTCAGGAAAGTTTTTCTTAACCCAGGCAACGCGACTAAGAACACCTTGAGAATGTCCATGCGCCGTATCAACAACAATCACATCTACACCGGCCTTTGCCAGAGCAGTTACGCGATCTTCAGTATCAGCACCAGTTCCTACAGCTGCACCTACACGTAAACGACCTAACTCATCTTTACAGGCCATAGGAAAGTCAGCCGATTTTTGTATATCTCGCACAGCAATCATGCCACGCAGCTGGAAGCTATCATTAACAACTAGTATTTTTTCAATGCGATGCTTGTGCAATAAAGCTAAAACTTCTTCACGTTCTGCACCCTCTTTAACTGTTACCAGTTTATCTTTAGGTGTCATCACACTGGAAACAGGCTTATCTAAATCAGTTTCAAAGCGGCGATCACGTGAAGTAATAATACCGACAAGGTTTTCACCTTCTAAAACAGGTAGGCCCGATATTTGATTTTTAGAGGTTAGCTCAGCAACTTCACGAATAGTAGTGTCAGGTGAGACCGTAATCGGGTCACTGATAACACCAGATTCATATTTTTTTACTTTTAAAACGTTTTTGGCCTGTAGTTCAATCGACATATTTTTATGTAATATACCAATACCACCTTCCTGAGCCAGTGCTATAGCTAGCCCCGCTTCAGTAACTGTATCCATTGCAGCAGATACCAGTGGAATATTAAGCGTTATATCTCGAGTGATTTTGGTGCCCAGCACAACATCATTGGGCAGGACCGTAGAGTGGGCGGGAATCAGCAGCACATCATCAAAAGTTAGTGCTTCCTGGGTTATTCGCATGTCGGCTCCTGTCTGGTCTGATTAATCGAGTGATTATATAAGAAAACACTAAATAGTTCATCCTCAAATTACAATTGATTTTCATTTCACCTGAGTGACAAAATACACTTGTATCCAATCATCTGTAGGTTACAATTCCCATGCTGATTATAGAAATCAGCCAGGGATTTTTGAGAATACGGAAATATAATATAATAATTACATTTATGAGGTCATTATGAACCACGCTAAAATCTTTGCCGGTATTGCACTGGCAACTGTAATACTCACTGGCTGCGCCAGTACCGGATCTAACAGTGCTAGCGCACCAGCAACCGAAGCTGCTTATAAAGCAGCTTTAGCTGAAGCAAAAGCATCAATTAAAACAGCTAAAAAAGCTCATTATGAGTGGCGCGATAGTGGAAAAATACTTAAAAAAGCGGACGAAGCTGCAAAAGCAGGTGATTTCAAAAAAGCCACTAAACTTGCGAATAAAGCCAAACGCCAGGGCATATTGGCTTTAGCTCAATCTAAAGACCAGGCCAATGCAGGCCCCAGGCTATAGATTAAGTTTAAAAATACAGGTCAAACATGTTAAAAAATCAACCGGGTCTGTAGCTAGCCCGGTTTTTTTTCGTCTGCTTTGCCTATACCGTAAGCATAAAAAGTGAAGAGAGTTACCTGCTTTAAACAACCCAATCATTACAAGATCATTTCAATTACCAACAAATCCAACTATCATCCCCCTCTATGCCAAACGAACAAAAAACCGAACGCACTGTTTACAGTGTTTCAGAATTAAACCGAACTATCCGTGGTCTGCTCGAGAGCCAGTTTCCATTACTATGGATAGAAGGCGAAATCTCTAATCTTGCACAACCCGCATCAGGTCATATTTACTTCACCCTGAAAGACTCAAAAGCGCAGGTGCGTTGCGCCATGTTTAAAGGCCGTAAACAACTTTTAAGGTTTAACCCTGCCAACGGACAGCAAATACTGATTCGTGCAAAAGTCGGTTTATATGAAGCTCGGGGTGAATTCCAGCTGGTTGCCGAACACATGGAAGAAGCGGGCGACGGAGCACTGCGTAGAGAATTTGAAGAGCTGAAAGCCAGGCTTGCCAAAGAAGGTTTATTCGATGAATCACTAAAACAACCGATTCCTGAATTACCACAATGTATCGCCGTCATCACCTCGGGCACGGGTGCAGCCATTCGCGATGTATTAAGTGTCCTCGCCCGCCGCTTCCCCTCCATTCCCGTACAAATTTACCCGGTTGCCGTACAGGGTGATAAAGCCGCACCTGAAATAGCTAAAGCACTGTACAGAGCCTCTAAAAATAAAACTTGCGATGTCATTTTATTGGTAAGGGGCGGCGGCTCACTGGAAGACCTATGGGCCTTCAATGAAGAACAGGTTGCCCGAGCGATCGTGTTGTGCGATATCCCCATAGTTAGTGGTGTAGGCCATGAAGTTGATGTAACCATTGCCGACTTTACAGCTGACCATAGAGCGGCCACACCCTCAGCGGCAGCTGAACTGGTTAGCCCTAATCAACAAACCTATCAGCACAAGTTTCAGTCTTTTCAACGCCAACTGATTCGCCAGATGCAAAACCACCTGGGCCGCTTAAATGAGCAATCACAGTGGTTGAAAAGCCGCTTAAAAATGCAGCACCCCAGTAGCCAGTTAATGCAGCAAAGCCAACAACTAGATAACTTAACCGATAATCTACAAGCCGCCTTTGAAACTATCATTAATGAGAAAAAACACGATTTAAAATATAACATGCAAAGCTTGCTCAACAATCGACCTGACCAGTTCATTGATTACCAGAAAGTACAGCTTGAAGATTTATCCAGCCGGCTCGTTTATGTATCTCAGCTCAACATTGAAAATAAGCAACAACAACTGGCAAACCTGTCTAGAACCATGCAAGCCGTAAGCCCTCTCAATACCTTGTCACGCGGTTACAGCATTACCTGTGATGCAAACGGTGAAACCGTGACTAATGCAAGGCAATTACGTAAAGGTGACATAATTACCAGCAAATTCAACAAAGGCAAGGTCACAAGCCGCGTTGAGTAATAAAAATAAATCAATAATATCAATTAGTTATAAATATTTTCACGCAAAACCTCGCAAACTGAATATTAAAACTCGCAAATTGCGATAAATACAGGTAAATTATCGGGTTTGATTAATCTGGTTCCTAAAACATAAGTAACCAGGCTTTTTTTATATAGAGAATGTGCGCCTAACGCACCAGAATAAAATAATCGGAGATCTTCGATGCCAGCAAAGACGGCACCTATACACGGTTTTTCACCTTATAAAGAAAAAAAAGGCGAAGAATACATGAATGAAAAACAGCTCGAGCATTTCCGAGGCATTTTACAGGCCTGGAAAGACGAGCTGATGGAAGAAGTTGACCGCACGGTTCACCACATGAAAGACGATGCGGCGAATTTTCCAGACCCGGCTGATCGCGCTTCCCAGGAAGAAGAGTTCAGCCTTGAGTTACGTACACGTGATCGTGAACGTAAGCTGATTAAAAAAATTGACGAGTCAATGAATGAAGTAGACACCGGTGAATACGGTTACTGCGAAACCTGTGGCGTTGAAATTGGCATACGTCGATTAGAAGCACGCCCAACGGCAACCCAGTGCATAGACTGTAAGAGTCTTGACGAAATCAAAGAAAAACAAAATAAAGGCAAATAAGCCCTTGTTTAAAAAAGCCGGGTTTACCCGGTTTTTTTATGTATTAAGATAAAAGCAATGCAATCCCAAGCCGCACAATACCGAGGTCGCTTCGCCCCCTCTCCCACCGGCCCTTTACACAAAGGCTCACTGGTTGCCGCCATGGCAAGCTACCTTGAAGCAAAAAAAAATAACGGTAAATGGCTGGTTCGCATGGAAGATGTAGATGAACTTCGCAATGAAAAAGGTGCTGCCGACTCCATTTTACAAAGCCTTGAAGCCTTTGGCTTTGAGTGGGATGAAGAAGTTCTCTACCAGACAAAACATAAAGAAGCCTATAGCGAAGCACTAGAAACACTTAAAGAACAGAACCTGGTTTATCCCTGCACCTGCTCCCGCAAAAGTCTTAAAGCCAAAGCTACCAGCGGAGAAATAGCAACTGGACCATTTGGGTTGATTTATCCTGGTTTATGTATAAATAATGAATTCTCAAACTTCAAGCCAGCCGATTATGCGATCCGCATAAAGGTTCCTGAAAAGAATTTTAGCTTTAACGATGAACTGCTTGCACACAACTCACAGAATTTAAAAAATGATCTGGGTGATTTTATTATTCGCCGAAGAGACGGCCTGTTCGCCTATCAATTGGCAGTAGTTGTAGATGACACATTTCAAAACATAAGCCATGTAGTTAGAGGCGCCGACCTGCTTGATTCAACCGCCCGTCAAATATACTTACAACAGTGTTTGAGCTACCCTCAACTGCAATATGCTCATCTGCCTTTAATTATTCATGAAAATGGCGACAAGTTAAGCAAGCAAACGGGAGCCATAGGCATAGGTGAAAAAGCAGATACTTCATTATTAGTAGAGTGCCTTGAATTTCTTGGACAAAACCCGCCAGAAGAACTTGCACAGGATTCTATAATTAATGTCTGGTGCTGGGCGATGGAAAACTGGGAACTTAATAAAATAAATTCGGCTCAGGACTAACCATAAAAAATAACATCAGTGAGTCCTGAGCATAAAAGCAAATATTTACTGGTCTGTTAGTGTCTCCATAAAACTAACCAGATCTGCAATTTCACCCGTACTCAGACCAAGCACAGCAAAATCATCAAAAGCTACTTCAACAGCAATATTACTATTATTTATTTCCGGTGGTGTATTCTGTAACTTAAAGTCATAATGCTCGACCACTTGAGTCAGTGTCTGAAAAACACCGTTATGCATATAGGGAGCTGTTAAGGCAATATTACGTAAAGTTGGTGTTCTAAACTTACCCACTTCAGCAGCTTCATCACCCGGGTTTACAACATCCGTTGTGCCACCAAGACCATTATCAACAAAACCTGAATTGGCAATTACAGCCGGGTTATTAATATTTGAAGGTGTGCCCACATTATAAAAACGATGATTAGTAAATAGAACCCTTCCCGTATCAGGAACCGTATGACAGTTTGCACATTTTGCTTTTGTGCCTTTAAATAAATTAAAACCCCGTAATTCAGAAGGTGTAAATGTTGCCGCTCCGTTTTGCACATCATCAAATTTTGATGAAAAACGATTCACTTCAGAAGAAGCTTCAAACGCCGCAATAGCCCTGGCGATATTATCGTAAGCTGTGTCGGTATTATCAAATGCACCACTACCAAATATAGCAATGAAGTCATTTGCATAACTACTGTTACTCACTTTTGTTACCACTGCTGCTGAGTCTGCATTATTCATTTCGACCGGATTAAGAAATGGATCTTTTGCCTGCTCTGTTAAATCGGCACGTCGCCCATCAAGAAACTGCCCGCCCTGATAGTTTGAAACGGTGCCATCGTCCGTTGTATGTGTTGCTGTATTAGTGAAAGACGGACTAAAAAAAGCATACGCTGCGGTCGGAGCATTACGATCACCAAACGCACCGGTTTCAGACCCCTCAGAAACCGGCGCTACATTACTTACTCGAGGATCTGCAAAGCCCACCAGTGGATCATGACAACTGCCACATGACTGATTGCTGTTACTAGATAAGTTAGTATCAAAAAATATCTTTTCACCAAGTACCTGCATCGCTGCAACAGTATCAACTGTCGGCGTACCACCACCTCCGCAACTACTAACAGACACACCTAAAACTAGAAGAACCAATAAACGAATTTTCATTATCAAACCTGCAACATAAATACAATAGCTAGAAAATAAAGCATTATGCTAATAAATAGAATTGCGTAAGATCAATAGCGACAGAAGCTAAGAGAAGTATTTTATAAAACTGTGCAATTCATCACGTTTATTCCTGTGAAGAATTTTCAGCCCAGGTAATCTCTTTATAATTAAATTCTTTAACCAGACTGGGTTTAACAATTTCAAAATAAGGTGAAATATCGAAATCACGAGGCGTATATAAACTATGGTGACGAATGTGCATAATTTCCTTTTTTGCTGGTGCCTTTTTATCTATCGATTCTATTTCAGGTAATATGGGATAACAAATCGACTGAAAGGCTTCTGCAATTAATGTAGAACAAATAGCGCGCGTAGGGTCGCCACTTCCCAATGCAATCATGCGTCTACGCCAACTTACCGGTACAGGTGGTGTTGGTAATAAATAACGCATCAGGTCAATCACGTTTTTCATATCGTACTGATAGCCTATCCGCTCAACGACAAAATCAACCAGTTTTTGTCTATCTTCACTGGTTAAATCTTTCGGCCTGCAAATTCGGGTATGTAAATTTTCATACTTTGATAATGGAGCCGCAATCACACCTTTTTCAATATCTGCTTCAATTAATGCAGCAGCATTATCCCCCGTCCTTTCGGCTCCGCTAGCCCCCACATAAATAGCTGCATGTGACCAGGTAGACTGGGTTAAATATTTAATCGCCACACTAATGCGTGTATTCCCCTCAACCAGCAACACATCGCCGGGCTGCAATATATCCGTTAACAAACCGGGAGAACTGGTAGAAACTGCTTTATAATTTCTTAACGGCGTATCGAGATAGCGACCTAGCAAACGGGTTAATTTATTCATAATTTAGTTTTCATTAGGGAGTGCACCTAAGGGTTATTTAATTACAGCCCCCATAAATAGATATAAATTAAAAACCCAAGCCAGGACAGAGCTAACAAGTACCAGGGTAATTTCTTACCACTGCAATCAGGTGCCGAAAGATCATCAACAGCACTCTCATCTGAACGAGCATTTTCACCTGCTTTTTTTAACTTTTTATCCAGTTCTCGATGCTTTTCTTTCTGTCGCTGTTTATACTGCTCTATACCTTTTTGTATACCCTGCGCAATGAGTCTGGTTTGTTCTTTAGTTTGTCCTGGTTTTTGAATAGCTCGAGCAACTTTCATTGCATCATCTTTAGTTTTATCTGATACTTTACTTTTTTTTGAATATCTGGACATAGTCGATAATTTAAAACCGTAATTTAGATTCACAAGATATAGATACTACTAATGAAACACCTGTTGAAATAAGTCATTAGATAAACAGGTGTCAGTATCTACAGTGTAGATTAAGTTTTACTTCAGGTATACAAAGCTTCTAATAGTTTTTCTAACCATCTCTCATAGTAGAGATGGTTAACTATGCTTGCAATCTTAATTAAAACGTCATTGAAATTAATCAGGATAAGTTCATTCCGTGTAATGGGCTTTTATTACTTAAGCTATTAAGTGACCTCTCATTATCTCCACTCTGCTAAAACATTTTACTTAATCCCACTCTTATAACAGATTTATCATAGCTATACTGATCTAACGTTGATGAGTTATCAGTGTATTGATATTTTGCGGTAAGCTTAAACGTCTTGTCAAAACGATAGTCAGTAGACAGCGCAAATCGCCATTGATTATCATCCCGATCTATTGTTGATGACGCTTCAAAATCACTAAAACGATATGATACATCGCCAATTAGCCACCATTGTTTGTTAATAAGATGCGTGTATATTCCGCGCACTGTATGGCGAGTTGGAGAGTAATCATAAGCACCAATATCTGTGACTAACTCCCCCCTGCTATTTAATTCAAGCTCATACTGTAACTGCCTGATATTATTTTTTGTAAGATTTTGATATTCGATGCTAGCGCGTTGACGCCAACCTTCAAGATAGTCATAAATGGCTTGATCACTTTTAATATCTTCAAACCGATAACGCATATTAATCCACTCGTTTTTAGAAACCTGCTTTCGCCCTTTAAAATCCAGTTTACCAATTGTTTGCAAATCATCACCACCATAGGAGCTATCTGATACGCTTAAATGAGCACTGGTATCCCAGCCCTCAAACTGCATTGACCTTTTTACACCCAGTGCAATAACATTTTGATCATTAGCATCGATATCACTATATTCAATTCCATATACAGCCACATCAGCAAGCCAGCCGTGTTTTCTTCTTCCCTCAATAAGCAAATTACTCGATGCTGATAATTCATAAAATGAATCCGCTGTGCCCAGAACCGAGTCTTCAGAAACAGAGCTAATGTTATCATCGTGCCCTAAATTTAAAGAAAGCTTACTTTTCCAGCGATCTTCTTTTTCTACAAGCGCGAGTAGATGCTTGTTTGACAGCTTCACGAGATTTTCATCTTTACCTGAGTTCACAACTGAACTGAAATAGCGTCGTGCCAGAGCCCTGTCTTTTTCTTTAATGGCAATAACGCCCAGATGATATTCTGCGATATCCCGCATCTCCACCGTCTGTCTCAACAACTTGAAATATTTTTTTGCATCCTCGTACCTGCCCACCTTGTAGTAACTACTGGCCAGATTATATTTAAGCGAAACTGAGTCCATGCCTTGTTTCAGTGCCGATTCAAAATATGTAACAGCTGAAGCATTTTCACCTGCCTTATATGACGCTACACCCAGCTTATAGTCAGACGCAGCTGTGGCCAGCAATTCTGAAGAAAATATGAACATTAATGCCGTAAAAATATACCTGTTAAATATGTGTGCCTTCATTTAAGTACCGTGCTCCGCGCTGCTTCTTAATTATCTCAAAACTTGATCCAGTCGACATCATTTTTGATATTCAGACTTGACGTGGGAAATAATACCACACATAATAGCTGCACGTGGGAATAAATCCCACATTTATTATAAATAGATAGAGGAACGTTTAATGAATACACTATTAAAATTTGGTACTTTAGCCGCACTGCTTACTGGTGCTAATGCATATGCTCACCACCCAGCTGTTGATATGGTAGATCCTGAAGTTTATGCCATGATTGAAGAGAATATTTCAGATGTGCATCTAGCTCTGGACTTTGATGATATGGGTAGCGACAGCGCTGATATGGGCGGCACCATGGCATCTCGCGATGATGATACTGGTAATATGGCTGCTGATATGGGCAGTGATCTTGAGAGTATCGGTACAGACCTGGCTGAAGCCGGCTCATCTATGTCTGATATGGAGCCAGGCTCTATGGGTGGACAAAGATAGTATCAGCTTAAATTAAACTGATAAATCAGAGAGGGCAGTTATCATAAACATTTGATACTGTCCTCTTTTTTGTGGCTAAAGCGGTTTAGAGCATATCGATCTTCCCAAAGATATCTCCACCCTTTAATTCACATCTATCGGTATCTCGAAAATAATTAGCCATATAACACCTCACCCTAGTTGGATTTTGGTGTATGCTTTATCGGAGGGTGTTTATCCAGCCTGATCGTTTTGTTGGGCGCTAATAATAGTTTAGGTTTCATCGTATTCAATTGAAGTAACCTATTACAGGAATATGCTCTTCAAATTATTTTTCTCATTAAAGTGGGCTGAGCCCTAATATTCCCTATTATTTTATTTCTTGTAATTAAGTCATAACACCGGGACGAAATTCTTTGGTGATGCGCTTACCCTTATTATTTTGGCCGTTCGACTTATTCTGTTGTAAAAGCTTAACTTTTTTAGCCATTAAACCTCGCTTATCTGAATGGCATTCAAATTCAACCATCACTCCAACTTTTAAAAATTCACAGTTAACAAGGTCGGCCTTGGTTACCAAAATGTCTGGACCATTCCCGTTATCGAGAAATCCAGAGTTTTTATCCCGGAACCATTTTTTTACGATAGTTTGTAACATTTCATACCTTTCTTACTTTACGTTGATAATTAATTTTAGCACCAGAGCTGAATAGTAGGGTAACGACATATTTGCATTTTTGGCATCAAAGCAAATATTACTCTGACTCTAAATATTTTGTATGTTTCATAGCATAAGCATTAGCATTAAAATAATTAAAGCTGCTAAGAACATGATTTTACCTAAACTTACACGAAAATATTTTTTCCTGGCAAGGTGCCTCAAAACTGCTTCGTCATCCATATTGTTGCAATGATGACATATAGGTTCTGATTTTTTGTAATAGAATCCACAACGAGAGCATAGCTGTAAAGTTGCTCTATGTTTTATCTTATCTTCTATGTTTTTTACTTGATACCACATATAACTAGATTACCAACAAAATAGCAACACCATACATCATAGCTAATACCCACACAGGTAGGTTGGTATTGATAAATACTAATAAAATAAGCAACCTAATGTAACTAAATAGAGTATTGCAACACCCTATATGTGCATATTTTAATGAGTCCTGGCTTTGTAAATGATAATAAAGTAAGCCAACTAATATAGGTAATTTAAATAACAAGGTTTAACTACATTTTAAACACACAACTAGTTAAGAAGCTCATGCCGTTTTACGTCACACTTAAGCGCCTCGTTATGTATTCTGCCCGGGCGCATACATCTCAATCACTTGCGCTTCAGTCATTTCGTTTGTTTTATTGGCAAAGCTGTAAAAAGAAGGTTTTCTATCAATATAAACCTGTAAGTTGAAATTGAAACTCTCTTGATTTTCAAAGAGACCTGCTGGCATTTGATGTTCATTAATTACTTTGAGTCGGTAAAATAAGTGACTACCGCATTTCTTACAAAAACCTCGCTCTGCCCAGTCAGAAGAGTTGTAGATAGCAATATTCTCTTCCCCTTCAAATGCGACCTCTGTCCCACAACCAACCGCCATCAGGGGCCCACCACCCCATTTTCTGCACATGCCGCAATGGCAAGCCTCCACATTGTTACTTATGTCCTTTGCAGTAAACTTTACAGCACCACAAAGACATTGCCCCTTACCTTCAGCCATTTCTCCTCCAGTATTTCAATCTTCAGCTAATACCTCGAACTCTTTTTTCTTACTTTCGAACCATTCTGTCATAGCTTCTGGTTTTTTCATAAGCTCTTGTATTCTATTCATTGCTTCGAGATGATCTTTATCTTGTTTTTGAAACATTTCCACGCCATGTGCTTTGCTAAGTTCTGCGATTTCTTCAAAAGTATTGGCGTGAAATTCTTTATCGCATGCACCACCGAGTTGCTTACAATTCATTGTTTTCATGGGGGGATCCATTTCCTAATTTAAAGTTGTGTCTACTTTTCATAGGTCACTTGGAAACTGATGTTACCCACGAAAAGTAGACACTGTTTCAGGCGCACTTATCGTAATATTCATTTTCATAATTGTTTGGGCTTTTGTAATCATTTGCAGAGTGTCGTCTAATTGTGTTGTAAAATGTTTCAAT
>Ga0209345_10000135_pt1 | contig 101845 bp, 90 predicted proteins | sample Cruoilmetagenom7_FD_187294 | JGI IMG/M metagenome (GOLD analysis project Ga0209345, IMG submission 187294) | Oil polluted marine microbial communities from Coal Oil Point, Santa Barbara, California, USA - Sample 7 (SPAdes) (version 2) | ecosystem: Environmental > Aquatic > Marine > Oil seeps ... | reverse complement strand
CGCTATTGATGCAGCCCGAGGCAATTTCTGATTGGGCTGCGAAGTATCGTGCTGGAACCAATGGTGCGCTGCATATGAATATCTGGGTGCCGGAAGCCGAGGCTGACCGTGATTCTGATCACGAACAGAAGGTGGCTCAGTTTCTTGCCCAATGGGGGCCGGAAGTGGGGCCTGATGCAGGCAATGCCGGGCCGCTTGATTTTGCTGCGCAAAGCGAGGCGATGCTGGAAGCGGGGCCAGCGGTTGTATCGTCGATCATGGGGGTTTTTCCGGCAGACTACGTTGCACGCCTGAAGGAGCGTTCGATTAAGTGGTTTGCAACAGCGACGACCGTGACTGAAGCGCTTGAGGCGCAGGCGGCGGGCGCAGATGTGATTGTGGCACAGGGCATGGAGGCCGGAGGCCATCGCGGTGCGTTTTTGCCCGGAAATGCGAGCGTTGATCTGGTTGGGCTGTTTGCATTGTTGCCGGCAATTGTTGATGCGGTTGACGTGCCTGTTGTTGCCGCCGGAGGGATTGCGGATGGTCGCGGGGTTTCGGCGGCGTTGGTTCTTGGGGCGTCAGCGGTGCAGGTTGGCACGGGATTTTTGCGTAGCCCTGAAGCTGGTATTCCGAAGGCATGGGCGGATGCCATTGGGGTTGCGCAACCTGAGGACACGATTGCAACGCGGGCTTTTTCGGGCCGGCTGGGGCGGAGCATCAAGACAGCTTATGCGGTGGCGGCAAACGCTCCGGAGGCACCTGAGCCAGCGCCCTATCCGGTTCAGCGAGGATTGACGCAGAATATGCGCAACCTTGCGGCAAAAGAAGACACGATCGATGGCCTGCAGGCTTGGGCTGGACAATCTGCCCGTCAAGCGAAGTCGGCACCGGCTGCGGAAATTGTACGAATTCTTTGGGATGACGCGCAGGCGCTGTTGGGCTAATTGATCGGTGATGTTCCGGGCCGTGTTTCGACACCGGCGCCTAGTGCCCAGTCATCGGCCCGGAACACTAGAAGGCTTTTTAAGCATGGCACTTGCCCCGATTGACTGCGCGCGGCAAACTTTAGTTTAATTATTTAAACTGACGCGTAATGCATCAGAATAATAACGTTGGAAAACAAGACTATTGGGAGGACGGCATGGCGACGATTGGTTTTATCGGGCTTGGCAACATGGGGTTGCCGATGGTGGCAAACCTTGTGAAGGCGGGGCATTCGGTCAAAGCGTTTGATCTGGTGCCGGGGAATGTGGCGGATGCAGAGAAGGCTGGAGCGCTTGCGGCTGCGTCGGCTGCGGATGCGGTTAGCGATGTTGATATCGCGGTGACAATGTTACCTGCTGGCAGCCACGTTATATCGGTGTATTCGGGCGGCGTGTTTGAAGCTGCAAAGTCTGGCACTCTGTTTATTGATTCATCGACGATTGATGTCGCATCATCCAAGAAAGCACACGAAATGGCGGCGGCGGCACAGATGGTGTCGCTTGATGCCCCGGTCTCGGGTGGGGTTGGAGGTGCGCAAGCTGGCACGTTGACATTCATGGCTGGTGGGACGGCGGATGCCTTTGGCAAGGCTGAGCCAGTCCTTAAAGCCATGGGGCAGAAGATTGTGCATTGTGGAGATGGCGGCGCCGGGCAGGCGGCGAAAATCTGCAACAACATGCTGATGGCGATTTCGATGATTGGCACGGCGGAAGCGTTTGTATTGGCGGAGAAGTTGGGTCTCTCGCATCAAGCATTGTTTGATGTAGTGTCCACCTCGTCAGGCAGTTGTTGGTCAGTCAACAATTACTGTCCGGTGCCTGGGCCGGTACCAAGTTCTCCGGCGAATAATGATTTCAAACCAGGTTTTGCGACAGCACTAATGGCGAAGGATCTTACACTTTCGCAGGAAGCCTCCTTGGCGGTAGGGGCATCAACGCCAATGGGGGCAGAGGCTGCGCATCTTGTGCGCTTGTTCATGAGTGCTGGGAACGGCGACAAGGATTTCTCAGCAATTATTGAGTTTATCCGCGGTAAGGCGTGAGGCAGCGAGCGCTACCAGCATGACATATGGAGAACTCTTCAAGGGTACTGAGCTGTCGGTGAGGCCGTGGTCGTGGGTTGGGTGCTCCTGATGGAATGGGAACACTCAAAGGCACGTTCAATTCTGATTGTTGGAGCGGGTCCGGTTGGGCTTACGGCGGCGCTTGAGTTTAAGCGCCGCGGTTTTTGTCCACGCATAATTGATAAGGCTGCAGGGCCGGCAGCCGAATCTCGTGCGCTAGGGGTCAACCCGCGGACATTGGATATTTTGCAACCCTCCGAGGTGACAGAAGAACTGCTGAAGATAGGTAACCGGGTTTCGCGTGTCGATGTGCGTGGATGGGGTGAGCACATTTTCAGTGTGCGTCTCGAAAAACTCAAGCATTGCTACCCGTTCATGCTGATAGTGCCGCAATCTGAAACTGAGCGGGTGTTGATCGCAGAACTCGAACGACGGGAGGTCGCCGTCGAATGGGGGACCGAGCTGATGGATCTCGCTTGGTGCGGCGAGACTTCAGAGGTAATACTTGCCACCGCCTTAGGCACGGAAACGATGGTGCCGGATATTCTGATTGGTGCAGATGGAGCGCATAGTAGTGTTCGGCGGATGTCGCAGATTGAGTTTGTGGGAGAAAATTATCCAGTCGTGTTTGCGCTTGCCGATATACGATATGAAACACCGCGTGAGGCATCTACTGCAACAATCGAAGTTTTACCTGGTGGGGCGGTAGCAATATTTCCAATCGATCCGGTGACGTTCAGGTATGTCGGGACTTCGGGAGACGTGCTGGAGCTGGCCAAGAGCCGCCATGGCGCCAGCAAGATCTTGTGGCATAGCGAATTCCATGTGAGCTTTCGAGAGGTTGAGACGTTTGTGCGCGAGCCGGTGTTTTTGGCGGGCGATGCAGCGCACGTGCATTCGCCAGTTGGTGCCCGGGGAATGAACCTTGGGATTGAGGATGCCGCGTGGCTTGCCTATCTGGTGGCATCGGAGCAAGGGCAGGATTACTCAAAACTACGCCGACCGGTTGCTCGTGCAATCATCCGACGAACCCGCCAACAAACGAATGCCATGTTTAGGCGTGGCATGTTTTCAGATCTGGCTTTGCGCTACCTTGGCGGAGTTGTTTTGAAGGCGCCATTTATTGAACAGTTTGCACTGCGGCGACTGACGGGACTGGATACACCGTCGCCGCCTTGGCTGGCTTCAAATGATGGGGAAATGTGATATGGGTGCGGCAATTCTGCACACAAGCCTTGGCTGCATGCAAAGTTCCGGCCCGAATTAAAGTCAGGGCACCATACAAGGTCGCGAGTTCTCAAAGGAATTACTTATGCCAAAGATTGACTACTATATCTCGCTCAATTCGCCGTGGACTTATATGGGCAGCGAACGGTTGATCGGTTTTTCCGAGCGTTATGAGTTGGAGGTTTCGGTTAAGCCGGCAAAGTTTGGCGATATCTTTTCGAAGACAGGTGGGTTGCCGTTGCCCAAGCGCTCTGCGCAGCGGCAGGCTTATCGATTGATGGAGCTTGAACGCTGGCGGGATGAGCTTGAGATTCCGATTGTGATCAAGCCCGAGAATTTTCCATCAGATGAGAGTGAAGGTGTTCGGGCGGTTATTGCACTGGCACTGGTCGGTGGGGACGCGTTGCGGCTGTCATCTGAGATCGGACGTTCGCTTTGGGAACTCGATGAGAACATTGGGGCGAGGGAGGTGGTGATTGCTGCCGGAAAACGTGCCGGGGTCGATCTGGAAGAAGTTCGAGCGGCCGGGCCAGATGACGCGGCGCTTGATGCGCTCTGGGAGCAGAATACGGAGCAGGCTTTGGCGCAGGGTGTGTTTGGTGCACCAAGTTATGTATTTAAGGATGGTGAAGTGATGTGGGGGCAAGACCGGCTTCACTTCGTGGGTAAGAAACTGGAAAAAATGCTTGATTAGATGTGAAATGTTTCGGTTTGATGCTTGTCAATGATGTTGTTCGTGGATCAACTAGGATTGATAGAACGTCCCGAGGGGATGTCGCGCTTGGAGGGTGCCCATGTATAAAAACATTCTCGTTCCGACAGATGGTTCTGACTTCAGTGTTGTGGCAGTTAAGCACGCTGTTGAGCTTGCCAAGGTTCACGGTGCGAAGATCGTTGGTATGACTGTTGTGACCGGGCTATCTGAGCACTCGTCGGTAGAAGGCCATACGCTTGGTGATGTTCAGACCGATTTCAAGGCGCTTTCGGAAGAGCATGCTAAAGAGGCGTTGGAGCCGCTAGCGGAAGTCGTGCGGGCGTCGGGCCTTGAGCCGGAATTGCACTTCTTTCGCAATGTGACGCCGAGCGAAGGCATCATTCTGGCCGCGAAGAATCATGACTGCGATCTGATTGTTATGGCAACACATGCGCGCCGAGGTGTTGCAGCGATGTTGTTGGGCAATGAGACTCAGAAAGTTATCGCAGGTAGCCCTGTACCGGTTTTGGTGGTGCGATAGAGGGCAGAAGTACTGCTGCCCTGAGACAGGGCACTAGAGCACATTGATCTTTGATGGAGTCACGTGAAAGAGTTTGAGCGTGCTCTAAGCTTTTGTTTTAGAGACTGATTCACGCTTTAGGTCGAAGCAGAAGTGCTTCAATCTAAAACGATCAGGCTCTAGGCTGCGAGCTGTGGGTGGTTTTTGTCTTTGACCGATTTTCTTGCTTTTGGGTAATTGCGAAGCTGTTTTCGCGCCATGCGTTTGGCTTGCAACTTAACGTACCAGAGCATCTTTCGACCAATAAAGAGTTGGCGCAGCGTTTGGCCCGGATCCAAAAACTGGCTCTCCGGGATTTTCTTGTTGATCCATTTCAGGACCGCGCCGACAGGTTGATCGATTTCATCCTGCAGTTTGATGAGCTGAGCATAGAGGTTGGCTGCTGGAGTAAGGATATGACCGAAGCCGCCGCGAGGCTGGCTGGCACCAACGATATAAAGGTTTTTGACGTCTTCAGGGAAGGCTCCGCCGTAGATCTGGACTACGTCGTTTTTGACCTTGATCATGCTTTTGGGCAGAAAAGGGAAACTGTAGTTGAAGCCGGTTGCAGCGACGATCAGATCATAGCTGCCGGTTGAGCCATCGGTGAAATGGACCTTATCACCGTCAAGACGAGCGATTTCGCTACGTGTCTTGATGCGGCCTTGTCTGAGATAACCCAAAAGATCCGTGCCGAAAGTCGGGTGCCGGTCGAATATTTTGTGAATTGGTTTCTTGAGGCCATATTTGCGATAGTCGCCGATGAAAATACGGATCAACATTTTTAATATAAGGCGTTGGAGCGGGATTGGCAGGTTCCAGATTGGGATGTCTGTCAGTGCGCGGCCAAATGCGGTTTTGGGCATGAACCAATAACCACTACGCAGGCTCAAATCGCATGAGGTGCCGACACGCGCGGCCTCGCTGGCGACATCGCAACCGGAATTGCCAGCCCCGATCACAAGCACGCGTTTATCACGAAGCTGTTCGGGAGTTTGGTAGTCTTTGGAGTGGATGAAGTCACCGTCAAAAGTGCCTTCGAAACAAGGCATTCGCCGGTCCCAGTGATGACCGTTACAGACAACAACTCCCTTGTAAGCGCGTTTTTCGCCATCTTCAAAGGTGACACGCCAAGTGTTGTCGGGTTGGGGGCGGGCGCTTTCAACTTTCTTTTGGTATTCAATATTGCCGACGAGATCTTTGTCGTGGGCGTAGCCTTGTAAATAGGCCCGCATCTGAGCGGCGCTGGGGAAATCTGGGTAGTGGCCGGGCATCGGATAGCCGCGGAATGCAGTCGATGTTTTCGACGACACGATGTGCACAGATTCGTACACGCCGCTATGCCAGTTGCCGCCTAGGCCATCGTTCGCGTCGACGTGATCGTAGGCTAAACCGTGCTCCTTTAGAGCATTGGCCATTGCGAGACCGACTGGTCCTGCACCAATTACGAGTAATTTCCCGAGCGCCATTTTATAAGCCGGAGTTACGGTGGATCGCTCTCCTTGGACCCACGAGCTGCTGTAATGTCCGAATTATTGTAAAGCGGGCTAGGCTTAATGACGTATTTTCTTATCTTTATGCTTACTCAATTGGAGGCAGGGTTTAATTAGCTACCGTATTTTGCTTTTGCTTCAATACGGCGGGCATGCAGCACAGGCTCGGTGTAGCCGCTTGGCTGTTGGCGGCCCTTGAAAACAAGATCGCAGGCAGCATGGAAGGCAACGCTGTCGTTAAAGTTTGGTGCCATCGGCCGATAGTCCGAGTCACCTTCATTCTGCTTGTCGACAGTGGAGGCCATGCGTTGCATGGTTTCAAGGACCTGAGCTTCATTGGTGATGCCGTGATGCAACCAATTAGCAATGTGCTGGCTTGAGATGCGCAGGGTGGCGCGGTCTTCCATAAGGCCGATATCGTTTATGTCTGGAACCTTTGAACAACCGACGCCCTGGTCAATCCAGCGAACAACGTAACCAAGTATGCCTTGGGCGTTGTTGTCGAGTTCCTGCTGAACGTCTTCAGGAGACCAATTTATGCGATCCGCCACCGGTATTCTGAGGATTGCATCAATGTTGGCCGGGGTGCGGGTTTTCAGTTTATCCTGGATGGCGGCTACATCTATGTCGTGATAGTGGGTGGCGTGCAGCGTTGCGGCAGTTGGTGAGGGAACCCAGGCGGTGTTGGCGCCAGCTTTTGGGTGGCCCGATTTTTGTTCCAGCATGTCGGCCATGCGGTCTGGCATCGCCCACATGCCTTTGCCGATTTGGGCGCGGCCGGGCAGCCCGCAGATCAGGCCGACATCGACGTTGTTATCCTCATAGGCTTTGATCCAGGCTGTGCCTTTCATGTCGTTTTTGCGGATCATCGGACCAGCGTTCATTGAGGTGTGCATTTCATCGCCCGTGCGATCGAGGAAGCCGGTGTTGATGAAGCAAATGCGGTGCTGGGCGGCCCGAATGCACTCCTTGAGATTGACCGTGGTGCGGCGCTCTTCGTCCATGATGCCCATTTTAATGGTATTGCGAGGGAGCCCGAGTGCGTCTTCGCTGCGGGCGAAGAGTTCGTCGGCAAAGGCTGCTTCCTCGGGGCCGTGCATCTTCGGCTTCACGATATAAACTGAGCCAGTGCGGCTGTTGTTCGATAGGCTGGTGTTCTTAATGTCATGAATGGCGGCTAGGGTGGTGATCATCGCATCCAGCATGCCTTCGGGCACAGGCTGACCGCTAACATCCAGGATGGCATCGTTCCGCATCAAGTGGCCGACATTGCGGATCAACATCAAGCTGCGGCCGTGCAGGGTAAATTTGTTGCCGGCCGGATCAGTATAGACGCGATCTGGGTTGAGGCGGCGCTCAATGATGGAACCGCCCTTCTCCACATCGGCTGTGAGGTCACCTTTCATCAAGCCCAACCAGTTGCGGTAGGCTTCGACTTTGTCGTCGGCATCGACAGCCGCGATTGAATCCTCAAGGTCCATGATCGTGGTCAAGGCAGATTCAAGTTCGATGTCTGAGACGTTGGCTGAATCGTCCTTGCCGATGGGGTGGGTGGGATTGATTTTGATCTCGGCGTGAAGGCCGTTGTGGCGTAAAAGAACCGAGGTTGGTGTGCCGTTGTCGCCTGTGTAGCCGACAAATTGCTCGGGTGATTTTAGTTCTGCCTGGCTGCCGTCTGACATTTGAGGAGCAAGCTGGCCATTGGAAATGGTGTATGTTGCAACGTCGGCATGTGTGCCAACTCTCAACGGCATGTGGCTATCGAGGAAGGCGCGGGCGTAGGCAATGACCTTGGCGCCACGTTTTGGATTGTAGCTGCCGGCACGCTCCGCGCCGTCGCCTTCTGAGATGGCGTCGGTGCCATAGAGTGCGTCGTAAAGAGAGCCCCAACGCGCATTTGCGGCATTGAGAGCATAGCGCGCGTTCATTACGGGCACGACAAGCTGAGGGCCGGCCAAGCGGGCGATCTCATCATCCACATTGTCTGTATCGATTGCGAATGCGGGGCCTTCAGGGACAAGATAACCGATCTCTTGCAGGAAGGATTTGTAGGCAACGTAATTGATCGGCCGGTCAGGGTTGGCATCGTGCCAGGCGTCGATCTTTGCTTGTATTTCAGCGCGCTTTTTGAGCAGCGCCTCGTTTTTTGGTGACAGGTCATGGATGATCGCGTCGAGGCCGGACCAGAAAGCATTAGAAGATACGCCTGTGCCGGGCAAGGCTTCGGTTTCGATAAAGTCGTGCAGAACTTTGGCGATCTGCAGTCTGCCTAATGAGATGCGTTGTGCCATGTCGAATTCCCCGGGATTCTTATTTTACTTCGAAATAAACTAGATTGAGCGCGCAAGACCTAGTTCCTCGCCAGCAGGCAGAGGGGCTAAGAAACTTGCGATCATTTCATCGGTGACGGCTGTGAGTTCTTTCGGGTTCCATTTGGGGGCGCGGTCCTTGTCGACCAGGAGTGCGCGGATACCTTCAAGGAACTCGCCATGAGCTAAGAGGCGCGTGGTGAGGCGGTATTCAATATCGAGCGCGTGGGCCAGTGAGCCAAGGCGGCGAGCTTCGCGGATTGATGCCAATGTAAGAGCGAGAGACAGGGGGGAGCGTTTGGCCAGATCGCTTAATGCCCGCTCGGCCCAATCGGCATTGCTGTTCCGGAGGCGGGTGATTATTTCGCCAACTGATGAGGCTGAGAAAATCGTGTCTATATCGGCTTGCCGGTCGGCGTGAACGGTGCTGGTTGGAGCGCTGGCGAACTCGGCAATGGTTACGCCGAGTGGGCCACCCGACGGATTGCAAAGGGTTTTGATGAGGCTGGGTAGCTGATCCGAAGCGATGTGGGTGTCGGCGAAGTCGGCATAGAGGGCGTCGGCAGAGTTCATGCGATCGCCGAGCAGTCCATAATATTCACCAAGGTGACCGGGGGCGTTGGCGAGCAACCATGAACCACCAACGTCGGGGACCAAGCCGATGGTGGTTTCTGGCATGGCCAGCATTGAGCGCTCGGTCGTGACGCGATGGCTGGCGTGACCCGAGAGGCCGATGCCGCCGCCCATAACGATGCCATCCATCAAGGCGACGTAGGGTTTGGGATACTCGGCGATGGCAAGATTGAGGTGGTATTCATCGTTCCAGAAGCGATTGCCGAAGGTGGGATCGTCAGAGTGGCTTGCGTAGATTGCGAGCACATCACCACCGGCGCACAGCGCCCGGTCTCCGGTGGAATCGAGAATGATGAATTCAACCTCGGGGATGTCTTGCCATTTGCTCAGCGCTCTACTGATTGTGCCTATCTGGCTGTGATTTAGCGCGTTCAAGGCTTTTGGGCGATTGAGCGTGATGCGGCCGGCGCGGCCTTCCTGGCGGATGATGACTTCGGGTTCGTCTGTCTGTTCGGTTTTGGGGGAGGTTGCTTCACTCATTGTTTGCTCGTTTTTTAGGTGCCAGGGTTTGAAAATTGGGCATGGGGAGGGTCGGTTCATTCTTCTCGGTTTCCACCGAGGGTGTCTTTTCATTATCCTCGGTTTCCACCGAGGAGTTGGCGCGCGACAACCACACGCATAATCTCGTTGGTGCCTTCCAGGATTTGATGAACCCGTACATCGCGGACCAGCTTCTCCATGCCGTAGTCTTTCAGATAGCCATAGCCGCCGTGGGCCTGAAGGGCTTGGTTGCAAACTTCGAACCCGATGTCGGTTGCAAAACGCTTGGCCATTGCGGAATACATCGTGGCTTTCGGATCCGCATGATCGAGTGCATTGGCTGCACGATAGATCATCAGGCGGGCGGCTTCCAGATCCGTGGCCATATCGGCGATTTTGAATTGCATGGTTTGGAAGCTGGCCAAGTCCTGCCCGAAGGCTTTGCGCTCGAACATATAATCGCGCGTTACATCGAGTGCCGACCAGGCCGCGCCAACGGAGCAGGCGCCTATATTGATACGACCGCCATCAAGGCCGCTCATGGCAAAGCGGAAACCATTATTTTCCTCGCCGATGAGGTTTTCAGCAGGGATCTCCGCATTCTCCATAATGACCTGACGGGTGGGCTGGGCGTTCCAGCCCATCTTGCGTTCTTCGGGGCCAAAGGAGAGGCCTGGTGTGTCCTTCAGTACGGCGAAGGCTGAGATACCTTTGGCGCCAGCGTCGGCAGTGCGGGCGAAGATGAAATAAAAGTCCGCGGTGCCGGCTCCCGAAATGAACTGCTTTGAGCCGTTGAGGATGTAGGAACCGCCTTTTCGCTCCGCGCTGGTGGCTAGCGCTGCGGCGTCTGAGCCGCAACCGGGCTCGGTCAGGCAATAGGATGATAGCCATTCCATGGAAACAAGTTTTTCCATCCAGGCGGCGCGTTGGGTGCCGGAAGCGTATTTCGAGACCATCCAGGCGACCATGTTGTGGATGGAAATGTAACCGGCAATGGTGGGGCAGCCGTAGGCAAGGGCTTCGTGAATGAGGGCGCCATCAAGGCGGCCGAGGCCAGTTCCGCCGTCGGCCTCCGGCACGTATACGGAGGCCATGCCAAGGGCTGCGGCTTCGCGGATTACGGTGACGGGGAAATGGCTTGTTTCATCCCATTCAGCAGCGTTTGGGGCGAGCCGGTCTTTGGCGAACTGCAAGGCCATTTCCTGGATGGCGGATTGTTCTTCTGTCAGTGCGAAATCCAATGGATGTCTCCGTCTTCGGGGGCTCTTTGCGGCTGTGTTTAGAGATGGAAGTGGCTCATCGTGCCGTATGGCCATCCGGTTGGCGTTATAGTCTGTTCGAGGTGTTTTTTATATTGTGTCCGATGTTGGCGGGACTTTTGCAACTAATTGGCTTCCTCTAGCAGATGGGTTTTAGGTTGGCTCAGATCAGCGGGTATCGTGTGCCCAGGCGAGGTAAAGAGCGCGCGCCTTTTCGCCAATCGGGCCAGGCTGGAGGTCGCGCTCCTCGAAGCGGGTGACAGGGACGACTTTTGAATGATTGCCGGTTGAGAATATTTCGTCAGCAGTGGTGAAGTCGGCGATTGTTAGTGATTTTTCCTCGACTTGGACGCCGGATTCTCTCAGCAGTGAAATGGTGCGCTGGCGAGTGATGCCATTCAAAAAACAGCCATTTGGAACAGGCGTGAAAACCACGCCGTCCTTGGTCATGAAGATGTTTGAGGTGGCGGTTTCCGCGACATTGCCAAGGACATCAAGTACCAAGGCGTTATCGAAACCGCGCGAGTTGGCTTCGACGATTGCGCGGCCGTTGTTGGGGTAAAGGCAACCGGCTTTCGCATTGGTTGGCATGGTTTCAATTGTCGGGCGGCGGAAAGGCGATTTCGTGATTGAAAAACCGGTGGTCTCGATCATTGGCGCAGTGTGAAGGCACAGCAAGAAACGAGTGGAGTCGGGATCGGCGGGAACGCCCATGAAGCCACCCGCTTCGGCCCAATACATGGGGCGGATGTAGATGGCCTCGTTGGATTCAAACTTAGTTAGGCCGACGGCCACTAGGTCCAGCCATTCATCGACCTCGACACTGGGTTTTAGCCCAAGTGCAGTGGCGGAGGCATTGACGCGGGCGCAGTGTTTGTCGAGGTCAGGGGTTACCATTTGGGTGGCGTTGGGCAGGGTGGGGACGAACGCGCGGGCACCGTCAAAAACGCTTGAACCGAGCCAGATGGCGTGTGTCCGTGGACCGATAATGGGAACGTTGCCCGAATGCCAGTCATCATCGAAGAATGTCCAGGTTTCTGACAATTCAGTCATGAGGGGCGCTCCTGAGGTCGTTGGTTCGGCGGTATTGGTAGGGAGATTGAGGGCTTGTGAGATACCTGAGGCGAGGTTTCGGTGAAGATGCTGTCTTGTCAAGGATCGAGCTGACCAGAAACTCAAGATTTCGGATGCATTACTATAGGTGCAGCATCATGGTGACGCTATTAGATAGAGTCCAAATCCACATAACCGGGCAAGGTGCAAAGGGCAGACTGGCAAGCCGGAATCGGCATTGCCATCGTTGAAAAATCATGATTGTTGATAGTTGAGCTTGCTTTTGGCTCTTGGATGATAGTAGATCGGCAAAAATTATAACAACTGTCTTATAGAAGATGGTGATTTTTGGAGGGAATGCCTGTGACTGAGACGACGTTGAGCGAGAAGACGTTATCTCGTCCGTTGGATGCTGAGGCGGACACAGTTCCAAAGCTTCTGCTTCGCAATGCCAGCATATTCGGCAACCGCCCAGCCTACCGCGAAAAACATCTTGGGATTTGGCAATCCTGGACTTGGAGCGAAACGCTTGATGAGGTGCAAGCCTTTGCTATAGGGCTCCATTTGCTGGGACTGAAACGTGGGCAAGCTATTGCCATCATTGGCGATAATCGGCCAGGGCTCTATTGGGCGTTTACAGCCGCGCAAAGTCTTGGTTGTATTCCTGTGCCGGTTTATCAAGACTCGGTGGCGGAAGAGACAGCTTATGTTGTTGCCCACTCAGAGGCCTCTATGGCGATCGTTGAGAACCAGGAGCAGGTCGACAAGATTTTGTCGATTTCCGAGGAAGTTCCGACGATTGAGCATGTGGTCTACGAAGATCCACGTGGGCTGAAAAAATATGATCATAGCCGGCTGCATAGCATTGAAGATGTGCAGGTATTAGGCCGCGAAGAGATCAAGAAGAACCCGGATATTGTTAAGTGGTGGCTCAATGAAATTGCTACTACGAAGGGTTCGGATGATTGTGTCATGCTTTACACGTCTGGCACCACCGGGCGGCCCAAGGGTGTGATCCTGAGTTCCGACAACCTGATCCTCACGGCGCATAATGCAAATGCGTTTGACGGGCTCAATGAGACGGATGAGATCATTGCTTATCTGCCAATGGCTTGGGTGGGTGATCATATCTTCTCTTATGCGCAGGCTTATTGCGCAGGATTTTGCGTCGCGTGTCCGGAGAGTCCAGCAACATCTGCGCTTGACCAGCGCGAGATTGGGCCGACGTTTTTCTTTGCGCCGCCTCGTCGGTTTGAGGCGCAGCTCACCGATATTACCGTGCGGATGGAGGATGCGAGCAAGCTCAAAAAGTGGTTATTTAACTACTTCCTTGGTGTTGCGAAGCGATGCGGTGTTGATATCCTCGAAGGTAAGCCTGTGGGCATTGTTGATCGCGCGCTCTACTGGCTTGGTGATAAGATAATTTATGCGCCGTTACGCAATCAGCTGGGGTATACGCGGTTGCGAGTTGGTTATACGGCCGGTGAAGCCATTGGTCCGGAAATGTTTAGCTTTTATCGGTCGCTTGGCATTAACCTCAAGCAGCTTATGGGGCAGACCGAAGGGAGCGTCTACGTGACGATGCAGCCCGACGGTGAGATCTATGCGGATACCGTTGGTCGACCGGCGCCGGATGTCGAAGTGAAGATCTCAGATGACGGCGAAATTCTCTATCGTGGTCCTGGTGTTTTCGTGCGCTACCATAAGAATGAAAAGGCCACTGAGGAAACTAAAACGCCAGATGGCTGGGTGCATTCGGGTGACGCTGGGTTCTTCGATCATCGTGAGCATCTGGTGATTATCGATAGGGCGAAGGACGTTGGAAAATTGACCGACGGCTCGCTGTTTGCGCCGAAGTATCTTGAAAACAAAGTTAAATTCTTCCCTGAAATTCGAGAAGTGGTTGCGCTGGGTGCTGGGCGTGATTTTGCCTCGATGATTATAAACATCGATCTGGATTCAGTTGGTAACTGGGCTGAACGGAACAACGTCATCTATGCAAGTTACCAGGAGCTGGCTGGCCATCCAGATGTTTATAAGATGATTGAGGCCCGAATAGACGAACTGAATAAGGGGCTTAGCCAGGATGCGCAGATGGCTGGGGTGCAGATCAAGCGGTTCGGGGTGCTGCATAAAGAACTGGATGCCGATGACGGAGAGCTAACCCGTACACTTAAGGTACGGCGAAGCTTTGTCGCAGAACGATATAAGACGTTGATTGATGCGATCTATAGTGGAGCGCATGACTGTCATATCTCAACTGAGGTGACGTTCGAGGACGGTCGGAAGGGTTCCATTGAGGGGCACGTTAAGATTGTCGATATGAAAGTTTACCCGGCCGCTGAGGCGCCGGTGAGGGAGGCTGCGGAATGATGGCCGATGTTGGGGCAGCGGCGGCACCTGTGGGCGGCAGCGAATATGTGATTGACGAGCGGATCAGTGATGAAATTGTGCTGGATGTAGCAGATATTTCACTGTCGTTTGGTGGTGTTAAGGCTATTCAGGGTGTCAGTTTTAATATTCGCAAGGGTGAAGTCCGAGCGATTATCGGGCCGAATGGCGCGGGAAAAACGTCGATGCTGAATGTGATCAATGGATTTTATCATCCGCAGCTCGGGACAATTACATACAAAGGCCAACGTCGAACTGCCATGCGGCCCTACATTGCGGCGTCGCAGGGGATCGCGCGAACGTTTCAAAACGTGGCTTTGTTCCGTGGTATGAGCACGCTCGACAATATCATGTCGGGGCGAACGTTGAAGATGAAGTCCGGACTATTGTGGCAGGCTATCAATTGGGGGCCTGCCCGCAACGAGGAGGTTGCGCATCGCAAGAAAGTTGAAGAAATCATCGACTTCTTGGAGATCCAGCAAATTCGCAAGACGCCTGTAGGCCGACTTCCCTATGGATTGCAGAAGAGGGTCGAGTTGGGGCGCGCGCTGGCTATGGAGCCTGAGCTATTGTTGCTTGATGAACCGATGGCAGGGATGAACCTTGAAGAGAAAGAGGATATGAGCCGCTTCATTATCGATGTGAACGAGCAGATGGGAACGACGATTGCGCTGATCGAGCATGATATGGGTGTGGTAATGGACCTTTCGGACAGGGTTTTGGTGCTTGATCATGGTGAAATGATCGCTGATGGCACACCGGATGAGGTGCAAGGCAATCAAAATGTGATCGATGCCTACCTGGGCGTTTCGCATGCAGAATAAGAGTGCATAATTGTTCAAAATTCGATGTTTATGACTTCTCGATGAAGGTTTCCGCAAGATGAGGCCGTCGCGAAGGGTGAGGAAAGACTACACGCTATGATGTTTTTGCTTGAAACAGTGATTTCTGGCCTCATGACCGGTGTCATGTATTCGCTTGTTGCGCTGGGCTTTGTATTGATCTTCAAGGCCTCAGGAATGTTCAATTTCGCGCAGGGGGTGTTGGCACTTTTTGCGGGATTGACGCTACATGGCTTGATGACGGGGACTATGCCATTCACCCATGTTGTTTATCCGGAATATGCGATGCCTGTGTGGCTTGCCATTCCCGCTACAATCGGCGTGATGATCCTCCTTGCCGTTGTGTGGGAACGGCTGGTGATGCGCTACATGGTCAATCAAGCAGATATCATTCTGTTTATGTCGACTTTGGGCCTTGCTTTTATCCTGGAGGGGATGGGCGATATCATCTGGGGTTCGGATGTGAAGGTTCTGAAGCTCGGTTTGCCTGAGGGCGCGAGTGATTTCTTGCTCACCAATTTCAATCTCTACGTTGATAAACTTGAGGTGTTTGCCGGGATCGTGGCAATCGTGCTGGTGACGGTGTTGGCAATATTTTTCAACAAGACAAGGATGGGACGGGCGCTGCGGGCAGTGGCTGATGACCATCAGGCGGCTATGTCGGTTGGTATATCGCTGCGAGCAATCTGGGTAACCGTGTGGTCGGTGGCGGGCATAGTTGCTTTGGTTGCCGGTGTCATGTGGGGAGCAAAGTCAGGGATTCAATTCTCACTGTCGCTGATTGCGCTGAAAGCTCTGCCGGTACTCATTCTGGGTGGCTTTACCTCTATTCCGGGGGCGATTGTTGGAGGACTTATCATCGGTGTTGGTGAGAAGTTGGCCGAGATTTATACCGGTGATCTACTGAACGCCGCGTTTGGCTGGGATGCTGGTATCTTCAAGGCGATGGAGAACTGGTTCGCTTATATGCTTGCGCTTGTGTTCCTGCTGTTCCGTCCACAAGGGCTGTTCGGTGATAAAATTATTGAGCGCATTTAAGGGGGATCGGAACGGTGTTCTATCGCGAATCCGGTGACTTTAAGACGACGTATACCAGTGACCAGGCGATTTTTCCCTTGGCGCAAGACAGGTGGTTTGTCAGGGCGGTTGTCGTTCTGGCACTCGTGGTGGTGCCCATAGCACTTTATTTCGGTGGATCCGGCAGCTCGTATTGGGTCAATACGTTTCTTCTGCCATTCTTCATCTATTCACTTGCAGCTATCGGGTTAAATATCCTGGTGGGGTATTGCGGGCAGATTTCGCTTGGGACAGGAGCGTTTCTAGCCGTTGGCGCATATGGTTATTATAAGCTGACGACATCGTTCCCGGAGATCAACTTTTTTATCCTGCTGATTGGCTCTGGCGTTGTTACGGCGGCTGTCGGGATGCTGTTTGGGTTGCCAAGTCTGCGCATCAAAGGCTTTTATCTGGCCGTTGCGACATTGGCTGCGCAGTTCTTCATAATCTGGCTTTTCTACAAGGTGCCATGGTTTTATAATAATAATGCGACGGGACAGATAACCGTGCCGCCACGCGAATTGTTTGGGCTGATGTTGACCGGGCCAGCAGGGGTTTTGTGGTTCAAATATCTCGTAACAGCGGCGGTGGTGATATTGGCTGCGTTGATTGCGAAGAATCTTGTTCGGGGGCGTATCGGTCGGAGCTGGATGGCGATTCGGGACATGGATATCGCGGCTGAATTGATTGGCGTGCGTCCCATGCGGACGAAGCTTTTGGCATTCGGCGTTAGCTCATTTTATATCGGTATAGCTGGCGCTTTGATGTTCTCTGTGTATCTTGGGGCCGCAGAATCTGGCGAGACATTCGGTATTCAGCAGTCGTTCGATATATTGTTCATGATTATTATTGGTGGATTGGGTACGATCCTGGGCTCGTTTCTTGGTGCTGCATTTATTGTGTTGTTGCCGATCGTGCTTGAGTTGCTGCTGGTTAACGGTGTTGGGCTCAACACTGGGTTTGCCGAGCACGTCAAAGTTGTGACCTTGGGTGTTTTGATTCTTGTCTTCTTAATTGCGGAGCCGCATGGATTTGCCCGATTGTGGGAAATTACGAAGGAAAAATTGCGATTGTGGCCATTTCCACATTAGTGGATTGTGGTTCACATTGGCGGATTGGTCTTACATTAGACGATTGGCCAAGAATGCGGCCTTAACACCGCCGTTTATTTGAACTAGGGTTTCGTACTTTTTATTGAATAGGGAGGACGCTAAAAATATGCTGAAAAATATCGGAAAGATAACAGCATCTGCGGTTGTTGCCGTGGGTATGTTCGCCGGAACTGCCAGTGCCTATGAGCTGGTGGTTCCATCATTGGATTACCGGACAGGGCCATATTCGCCGAACGGCGTGCCCTTGGCCAACGGAAAGAACGACTACTTTACACTCATCAATGAGCGTGACGGTGGCATCAACGGTGTTAAACTGAAAATTGTCCCTTGTGAGACAGCCTATAATACCAAGCGCGGCGTTGAGTGTTATGAGAAACTCAAGAATACCAAGCCTTCCGGAGCGCTGTTAATTCAGCCGCACTCAACCGGTCTTACATATCAGCTTATTCCAAAGGCAGCGGTTGATAAGATACCGCTATTTACTGCTGGCTATGGTCGGACATCGGCTGCTAACGGGCGTGTTTTCAAGTGGGTCTTCAATTTCCCTGGTACGTACTGGAGCCAAGCTTCAGGTCTCATCAAGTACATTGGGTCGCGTGAAGGCAGTATGGAAAAGTTGAAAGGCAAGAAAATTTATCTTGTCTATCATAACTCAGCCTATGGCAAAGAGCCGATCCGCACGTTGCAGGTGTTGGCCAAGAAGCATGGCTTTACGTTCAAGGGGCTGCCGGTTGACCACCCAGGTCAAGAGCAAAAAGCGACATGGCTAACGATCCGCCGCGATCGGCCTGATTGGGTCCTTATGTGGGGCTGGGGCGTGATGAATCAAGTCGCTATCAAGGAAGCCGCGTCGATCAGATTCCCGATGGACCATTTCATCGGTGTTTGGTGGTCAGGTTCTGAGAACGACGTCAAGCCTGCAGGTGCCGCAGCGAAGGGTTATCTCGCAGGTACATTCCATGGCGCTGCAAATAACCAGCCCGTGCATGCCGCAATTCGTAAATATGTGTACGGAAGAGGTAAGGCTATCGATCCAGGGTTTAAAGATCGAATCGGTGAAGTTCTCTATAATCGTGGCATGATCGAAGCGATGTGGGTTGTGGAAGCTATTCGCAAAGCTATGGAGATCCACAAGACCAAGGAAGTCACCGGGGCGATGGTGCGCGATGGTCTAGAGGCTCTTGAAGTTGGCCCTGCTCGGTTGAAAGAACTTGGTTTTGGCGGAGATTGGGTTGTGCCGGTCAAGGTTACCTGTGCGAATCATGAAGGCGAAGGCAAAGTGATGGTTCAGCAATGGGACGGCAAAGCTTGGAAGCTGGTCACTGGTTTGATTGCGCCTGACCGGGCTGTTGTTGATAAATTGGTTGCAGAAGACTCTGCTAAATACGCCAAGGAAAACAAGCTCACTCCTCGGGATTGCAAGTAATGGAAACAGCTGTTCAGATACCTGGGCAGAACGAGGTGGCGCCGGATTTGGCGCCACCTATTCTTTCCGTCAACAATATCGAAGTGATCTATGATCACGTCATTTTGGTTCTTAAGGGCGTTTCGCTCACCGTGCCAAAGGGTGGAATAGTTGCGATTCTTGGTGCTAATGGCGCTGGGAAGACCACGACGTTGAAGGCGATTTCCAATCTCCTGCGGGCGGAACGCGGGGAGGTGACAAAGGGTAGTATCGAATTTGAAGGCTCTGAGATTCAGGAGTTGACGCCGAACGTGCTGGTGCAGCGCGGTTGCATCCAGGTGATGGAAGGTCGGCACTGCTTTGAGCATTTGACGATTGAAGAAAACCTTCTTACAGGTGCTCACACGCGCAAAGACGGTAAGGCCGGGATCAAGCAGGCCCTTGAAATGGTCTATGATTATTTTCCCCGTCTTAAGCAACGGCAGAAGAGCCTTGCTGGTTATACCTCCGGTGGTGAGCAGCAGATGTGCGCTATCGGGCGTGCGCTGATGTCTAATCCAAAGATGATTTTGCTTGATGAGCCATCAATGGGTTTGGCGCCGCAACTTGTTGAATTGATCTTTGAGATAGTTAAGAAAATTAACGAAGAACAAGGCGTGTCGGTGTTACTTGCGGAGCAAAACACGAACGTGGCGCTGCGTTATGCGCAGTATGGCTACATTCTCGAAAGTGGGCGTGTTGTAATGGATGGCCTTGCGTCTGAGTTGCGCGAGAATGAGGACGTCAAAGAATTTTATCTGGGTGTCTCTGGTGGTGATAGGAAGAGCTTCCGAGAAGGTAAAAGCTACAAGCGCCGGAAGCGTTGGCTGGCTTAAGTTTACTGTATGTGGCTGGTTGGTTGTGCGGGCTTCTAATTGAAGTCATAAAATGAGCGAGTAAAGAATTCTGAGCGAATTGTGGTTTCAGGGCTCGTTGATTGTCAGTGGGTTTCAGGTTGTAATGAAGGGCGATCCAGTTTATCTGGGCGCCCTTTTTGTATTTAAGGAGGGTTTCTCCAGAGTAGGGCTGTTTCTGGTGGGGGTCTATCGGAACAAGTTTGTTTTGATGGCAGATTTCCGATTTGACGACGATTTACGGATTTAGAGGATTGAGTATGGCTGGTCGATTGGCGGGAAAAATTGCATTAATAGCAGGTGGTGCCTCTGGGCTTGGTGCATGCTCGGCGCGATTGATGACGCAAGAGGGTGCAGCTGTTATGTTGGGGGATATCGACGATGATCGCGGGCAGGCGCTTGCTGCCGAGATTGGGGATATGGTGGCATTTGTGCGCCTTGACGTTCGGCGTGAGGATGAGTGGGAGGCGGCCATCGCTCAGACTGTTGAGCGTTTTGGGGCGCTGCATGTGATGGTGAATTCAGCCGGAATTCTATTGTCAAATGACGTTGAAACACTGGACCTCGAAGAGTGGCGGAAGGTGCATGAAGTTGATCTGGACGGTGTGTTTTTGGGCTGCAAACACGGCGTTCGTGAGATCAAGAAGCATACATCATCAATTGGTGGGTCGATCATCAATATCTCATCAATATCGGGGATTATCGCAGGTGCCAATATGGCGGCCTACAACTCAGCCAAGGCTGGTGTTCGGCTACTTTCAAAGTCGGTAGCACTACATTGTGCGAAGTCAGGCTACAATATTCGCTGCAATTCGGTGCATCCGACGTTCGTCGATACGCCAATGCTGGATGAGTATCGGGAGGCATTTGGTGAAGAGGCCATGCGGCGGAAACTTGGCCGTCAGGTTCCGGTTGGGCGGTTGGGGACCGCTGAGGAGGTGGGGTGGCCGGTGGTATTTTTGAGCTCTGATGAGAGCAGCTTCATGACAGGATCCGAGGTTATTATCGATGGCGGGCTTTCTGCAATGTAGGTAGGTCGTAAATCATTGCGCACCTCGACGATGGCGGCATGCGAGAGACGCGAATCCCATGTTCTGGACAGCTGGTTTAGTTGGACAGTTCGTTCGCCATCTCAAGGGCTGTGATGTGGTCTGGTTGGCCAGAGCCTAGGAGCCTTTATCGCCCCAGAAGCGAAGAATCAGGATGAGGACGAGGAGGTTGGCCAAGCCGATAAGCAGGAATAGATGGGCGAATCCGACGCCCGCTATTTGAAGGACTAAGAGTGCGCCGAGGCTGAGGCTCATACCACCGGCGTTCAAGATGTTGACGGCGGCGACGACGCGGGCGCGATGGTCGGCTGAGGCCCAGGACTGTACGGCTGCAAATGCAGGGACAATGAATAGGCCGCCTGAAGCGGACAAGGCAACCAGATCGAATGCCAGCCTTATCCCAGCATGGGTTGTGCCGAGCGCCATTATCGTGAGTGCTGATCCGGTGGCGGCGGGCGTGATCCAAACAGTCCAGGCAATATCAAGGGAAAAAAGCCCCATCAGTAATGCGCCAATGGGCACCAGAGTAAGGTTTGGACGCGTTTTGCTGGCAGCTGCAGCAAGGGCCGAGCCCAAGGCAATGCCGAGCGTGAACAATGCCAAGCCCGCAGTGACAACAGCCTCTGAGCCGCCTAGATGTTCTTCAACGAGTATTGGAAATAAAGTGAGCGTTGCAACGCCGATGGCCCAGAACCAGGATGTGATCAAGCCGCCAACCCACAAGCGACGATCGGTTCTCAGCTCGCCTATGAGGCGGAATGTGGAGGCGATAATATTCGTTGTGATTGGCAGTTTGGGGGCGGCAGCGCCGGTGGGGAGGATGAGCTTTGCAGACCCCCAACCCAACATTGCAAATACAATAAGTAGAGTGGCGACTGCTCCGGCGGGAGTGAGGGCTACGCCATTGGAGGTGGCCATAGCGATGCCGCCTGCGATGGTGCCACCGAGAATGGCCAAGAAAGTTGCCCCTTCGACCAAGGCGTTGGCTGCGGGCAATTCGCGCGTTTCAAGATGGTCGGGAAGGATGCCATATTTTATGGGACCGAACAGGGCGGCGAGAGAGCCGAACAGTATGAGGGCCAAGAAAAGAAGATATGCAGAGCTAAACATGAAGCCAGTGGCCGCAATGACCGCTACGGGAATTTCTGCGAGCTTCAGTTTTTGAGCTACTTTGGCTTTATCGAATTTATCGGCTAATTCACCACCAAGAGCTGAGAGAAAAAAGAATGGGACGATAAGAGTTGTGCCGGCCAGTGTGACTAGTAGGCCACCCTTGTCTGTGCCGATCCGGAAGAGAATCAAGATGACCAATGCGTTTTTTATGAAATTGTCGTTTAATGCAGAGAGGAATTGGCAGGCGAATATTGGGAAAAAACGGCGGGTTTTAAGGAGTTCAGGAAACATCTATGGGATGCCTTCTCGAATGAGAATTAATATTTATTAATACTGTTTTAGTTTTATATATTTCAAGTGCTTCGATTAAGAAACACTATTTACGCTTGAACTTTCGTGTGGCTTTAAATCATATTCAATTCCGGTGCGCGGCTTTCCAGGAATCATTTGTCAGTCTGGTTTTGATGGTGAGTGTGGATTGGCGTGTGGGCATCGTTCATCGAAGGTGCAAATAAATATGAACGCCGTTCAATTTAGGCGCAAAGCAAGACTGAATTGCAATTAATGGATCATCGACGGTAGTTGTGGTGTCGCGCCATGCCTAAGGGGCTTGATTGAAAGCGTTTCACTCGGCACTCTCATGGGATGAATGATACGCGAATAATTTCGTCGGCTAATGCCACACTAGATTCTGCTCCGAGCCAGGTTGGTCACGGTGATGAGGAGGTGGCAGAGACAGCGGCAGGGAAGCTAACGCTTGAGTTGCAAGTGAATGGTGAAGCGCGGACGGTAAACTGTCATACACTAGGAGCGCTGCTTGCCAGTTTGGGCTATGGTGAAACAAGGATTGCGACGGCGGTGAATGGTGTGTTTGTCGCGGCGCCAGAGCGGGCAAGCTGCAACCTATCGAATGGTGATAGGGTGGAGATTGTTGCGCCGAGACAAGGTGGTTGATCGAAGACGTCTGATGAGTGCTTTTGAAAATACGCCGCAAGACGGCCGTGAACTGCAAGATGCAGGTGAACTGTCAGGCAAGGATTTGTTCTCGGTTTATGGTGTGGACTTAACCTCGCGGTTGTTGCTGGGGACTGCGCAATATCCTTCCCCCTCGGTTCTCAACTCGGCTATTGAAGCTTGTGAAACAGAGGTCGTTACGGTTTCACTCCGCCGAGAGGCCGCACGCGGTGGAGGGCAGAGTTTTTTCGATATGGTGCGCTCGTGGGATGTGCGTGTGCTGCCGAACACGGCTGGATGCCGATCGCCGAAAGATGCAATAACCACGGCGCTAATGGCACGCGAGTTGTTCGATACCGATTGGGTCAAGCTTGAGGTGATCGCCAATGACGATACACTTCAGCCGGACTTGTTCGGGCTTGTGGAGGCGGCGAAGGAGCTTTCAGCCCAGGGATTCAAAGTCTTTCCTTATACCACCGAGGATCTTGGGGCGGCAGAACGCCTGATGGCTGCTGGTTGCGAGGTGTTGATGCCTTGGGGGGCGCCAATCGGTACGGGTAAGGGGTTGACTAACCCTTATGCGCTGCGGACGATGCGCAACTATTTTCCAGGCGTGCCGTTGGTCGTTGACGCTGGAATGGGGGCGCCGTCACATGCGGCCTATGCCATGGAACTCGGTTTTGATGCTGTTTTGCTGAACACGGCTGTCGCCAAGGCTGGCGATCCCGTGCGCATGGCGAGAGCGTTTGCTGGGGCCGTTGGGGCTGGGCGCGCGGCGTTCGTCTCGGGCCTTATGGAATCACGCGACATGGCCGCGCCCTCAACGCCGGTTGCGGGTACGCCATTCTTTGATTTGGATGCACTCTAAGCACGTTCCATTCCGTCCTAATCGGTTGATTGCTAACTTACGATATTTTAGGAAACAGCGTGATGATGACGCCGAAGCAAACTTCGATAGGTCTGGATGTATTCTACCCGATCGTGCCGGATATCGATTGGTTGCGCCGGCTGGTTCCGCTTGGTGTGCGGACCATTCAACTGCGTATGAAGGATCTATCGGATGAAGAAATGCGGCGGCAAATATCTGCGGCGATGGATATCTGTAGCGCGAACGGTTGCCAATTAATCGTCAATGATTTTTGGGAACTGGCAATCGAGTTGAAGGCGGATTTTATTCATCTGGGGCAGGAGGATCTCGCGGTTGCGGATGTTTCGGCTATTCGGGCGGCTGGGCTGAAGCTCGGGGTTTCGACGCACAGTATCGAAGAGCTTGCTATTGGGCTTGATATTCAGCCTGACTATGTAGCGCTTGGGCCAATTTATGAGACAAAGCTGAAGGCGATGAAATGGTCCCCGCAGGGTTTGGAGAGGGTTGGTGACTGGGCTAGAAGGGTGGGAGATATTCCGCTGGTCGGTATTGCCGGGATTACGATTGAGCGGGCTTCGGGAGTGCTGAAGGCTGGTGCCGATTCAGTTGCGGTGATTACTGATTTTCTGACGCACCCGGAACCTGAAAAGCGAGTTCTGGAATGGCTCACTTGGGCCGACGATGCGCGCTAGATGTGACTGAGCAAGCCGCTAAAATTGTTCAATTTACAGACCGAGCGATGTGAGATTTTTGAGTGATGAGAGTGCAATCGCCTTATTGCTTTCTCAGACGCTGGCGCGGCTATGAATTGACTAGCTGTGTTCGTTGTTGATGGATCAGCCCAAAGGATAGCGTCATGGCAGTGAAGGCAAGTGAGCCAACAAACCACGGTTCAAATAAGCCGAAACTGGTGGTGCTCATTGTTGCAACCGTCGCAAATGCCGCCAGAAGATAGGGCTGTTGCCTGACGTGTTGCAGGCTGATTGTCCTAATGATCGATAGTCCAAATATCAGCAGGGCAAGCACGCCGATTGCACCTAACTCATACCATGCCTGGAGATAGATGTTGTGGGCGTGGGAGTAAGTTCGGAGTGGAGAGGGGAAGCCTGTGGGCTTCTCGAAGTTGCCGCGGCGACGTTGATCCAAGGGGGCGGTTGAGCCGACACCAACGCCGAAAATGGGGCGCTGTCGGGCGAGGTCACCAGTATATTTCCAGATGACCACGCGGTGGCGCGTGGTGAAGGGTGCCCACTTTGCCAAGTGCAGCTTGGCGTCGAAGGCTGAGGAGGAGAGAGGGATGGCTGTGGCGAGCGTGATCATCCATGCGGCCGCGATAAGATAGGTGGTGAATTTGCGCCAGAGACTGGCCATTCCAAATATGGTGAGCCCGGCGGCTAGCGCCATGACTGATGATTGGTGCGCGGATTGCAACGCGGTGGCCATCGCGAGTAGGACGAGAATCACGCGGACACCGAAGACGAAGGTCGTTTGAATAATCAGGCCGGAGATCAGCAGCGCGGGCCAAAGCATTAGCGAAAGGTTCGATATATTCCAGTTGCTTATGTGGCTGCGGATATGGACAACATATGACCAGTTGATGGTCGGTACGCCTTGAGACCAGGATGTTGCGCGAAACGGCCAAAATATAAACTGCTTGATCTGGTGGTTGGTTGTTTCTTCGATGAAGCCAAATAGTAGGCAAATCGCGTAGGCTAATAAGAAGCTGCGCAGAATGTGCCCAAACCAGTTGATTGGTGCAGATTGTATTGCTTTGCTTGCAATATAGACGAGGGTCAACAAGGCCGCCGTGAAGGCTAGAATTTCTACCGATTGTCGGATATCGGCTGCCCAGAGAACGCTGATAGCGAGATAGAGCCAGCCAATTGATCCTGCTATCACCCATGATGGCAGCGGCATTAGGATGGGACGGAGGCCCGAGCCGAGCACAAATATAATTGGGACGAGCGCGAATATGATTGTGTCAGCCAGGGTTGACCTGGCTGTGGTGAGGGCCATGCTTGTTGCGGCGGATGCTATTGAGCATGTTACCCAAAAGGTCGCGCTCATCCGGAGCTCGATCGGTGTTGTCCAAAATCGCGGGGGGTGGCTTGCTGTTGTGTTTTGAACTGTCATGATGGCGGCATCATCAATGATTTTGTGCGTATGGTAGGTCTGCGAGAGTATGTTTTATGTGCTGTGGAATGTGGATGCGAAAATAAAGAAGTGCGTATAACTTCCGAGTCATTATTATCCCTGCCCGATTACCCTGCGTCTGCGGGCCTCACTAGATCTATCGCTGCGGCGTGAATTGGAGCGTTGATATCTTTGACCGGTAATGAGAAGTCTTGCTAGCGAATGTTAAGCAATCTAGGGAACTAACTATAATCTAGGGAACCGGCATAGCTCGTGCTCAAAAAGATCACAATGTACGTTCTCGAATTTTTCGTCCAGGTGTGACATGAACGAGCGTGTGAACTCTGATGCTGGGATGGCCAGCCAGGATATTGGAGCAACGGAAGAGCCCGCCGGCAATGCCGTTCCGCGTCCCGGTGCCAGGGCGGGGAATTCAAATAAGGCAGGCGGGGGCAGGACAGGAAAAATCGGTGTGCTGCTGGTTAATCTGGGAACGCCGGATGGAACCGACTATTGGTCGATACGCCGGTATCTGGCAGAGTTTCTAACTGACAGGCGGGTTATCGAGCTGTCGCCTTTCTACTGGTATCCGATCCTCTATGGCATTGTGCTGAACACTCGGCCGCAGAAGGTGGGTAAGGCCTATGAGAAGATCTGGAACCGGGAACAGAACGAGAGCGTCCTGCGGACCTATACAAGACAGCAAAGCAATGCCCTGAGTGGACGACTGGGTGAGGTGGACTTGGATCTCATTGTTGATTGGGGGATGCGGTATGGGCAACCCTCTATTGCTGACCGTCTCGTGGCGTTGAAGGAGGCGGGCTGTGAGCGCGTGCTGTGGTTTCCACTTTATCCGCAATATTGCGCTGCGACGACGGCAACTGTGAATGACAAAGCGTTTGAGGCTCTCATGAAAATGAGGTGGCAGCCGGCTGTCCGCACAGTGCCTCCTTATTTTGATGACCCTTTGTATATAGATGCTCTGGCGACCTCGATTGTCCGGCATGTCGATGGACTTGGTTGGAAGCCAGAGGTTTTTATGGCCTCGTATCATGGCATTCCGCAAAGCTATTCCCAAAAGGGTGATCCATATTACCATCAGTGTTTAGAGACGACACGCCTGCTGCGGCAGCGCTTGGGATGGGATGAGAAAAAACTCATTAGTACGTTTCAATCGCGGTTTGGCCCGGAGGAGTGGTTGCAGCCCTACACGGATAAAACGGTGGAAAAACTTGGTCGTGAAGGAACCAAGAAGATTGCTGTTTTCAACCCCGGTTTTGTTTCAGATTGTCTTGAGACGCTTGAGGAAATTGGTGATGAAGTGGCGGGGTTATTCATCGCGGCGGGCGGCGAGGCATTCACTCATGTCCCTTGCTTGAATGCTTCGGATCTCGGTATGCAGGTGATTGAGGGGATGGTGAGGCGAGAGCTTTCCGGATGGTGCAGCAGTCGCGGTGAATAAGGATTTTGCGTTGATTTTTACCAATGCGAGGGAGAGCCAGTCCGGCATGAATGTGGGCATGATTATTTGTCGTTCCGCTTGCCGATTACTGACGCCAACATCAATCGCACTGCTCTTTACTGGCTTTCTAGTCGTGTTGGGAAATGGAAGTGCGCTTTCCGATGGTGCACCGCTTTGGCAACTCGCTTTGCAGCAGCAATTAAGGAGTGAGCGGGATTGTGAGTTGTTAAGCATACTGCATGTGCGGCAGTATGAACTTGCAGGTAGCCACGTTTTGGAAGGTCGCGTGGCGTGTGTGGACAGACGCGAGTTCGATTTCAGCCGACCGCAATTGCATTCCAAGTTTAAGATCCAGCTTTGCCTTCCAACTGCATGTTGAGAATTGAAAAAATTCTCGCTGTTTCCTTTGTTGCATCTGGAGTAATGCTATTGCCGAATAACCAAATGATCTGTTTCTTTGTTTGATTTATTTTGGGATTTTGTTTGACTGTATGAATTTCGTTATTTGAATAAATACAATTGTTGCCAATAAGTCACTGCCATGTTTACTTAATATTTCCTATCATCACTTAAATATCTGTCCCAAATTCACCAGGTTTACTCCGTAGAGATTTACCAATGCGGATGCAGGAGATGTTTTATGACACTTGATGGAACCGGAATTCTTGGGCTGGTCTTAATTGTTTTTGCGGTCGCAACGCTGTGGTCGATCGTGAAGGTCGTGCCTCAGGGATACAATTTCACAGTGGAGAACTTTGGGCGTTATACGCGAACGTTGCAGCCAGGGTTGCACCTGTTGGTACCGGTGATGGAGCGCGTCGGTCACAAGACGAATATGAAGGAGCAGGTACTCGATATTCCGGGGCAGGACGTTATTACGCGTGACAATGCCATGGTGCGGGTTGATGGAGTAAATTTTTTCCAAATTTTGGATGCTGCGAAATCATCTTATGAGGTTGATCTTTTGGAGCATTCCATCGTCAATTTGACGATGACAAATATACGGACAGTGATGGGATCTATGGATCTGGATGAACTGCTTTCCAATCGTGATGTCATCAATGCGCAACTGCTTCGGGTTGTTGATTCGGCCACGGAGACCTGGGGGGTGAAGGTTACGCGCATTGAGATCAAAGACATTGAGCCGCCACGGGATATTGTTGATGCGATGGCACGGCAGATGAAGGCGGAGCGAGAGAAGCGCGCGCAGATTTTGGAAGCTCAGGGATCGCGGGAATCAGCGATTTTGAAGGCGGAGGGCGAGAAACAGGCGGCGGTGTTGGATGCCGAAGGTCGGCGCGAGGCAGCGTTTAAAGACGCGGAAGCACGGGAACGGGCGGCGGCGGCCGAGGCCGAGGCCACGAAAATGGTCAGTAATGCGATTGCTGACGGCAACGTTCAGGCGATCAATTACTTTGTCGCCAACAACTACATGAAAGTTCTGGAAAGCCTTGCTAAATCTCCTAACCAAAAAGTCTTGATGATGCCTTTGGAGGCGTCGTCGGTAATTGGTTCTCTTGCGGGGATGGCCGAGCTTACGAGTTCGGCGTTTGGCCCGAAGGGGGGGAGTGGCGCTCAAGGCGGGAGTAGTGGCGGGGGCACGACGCAGTCTTCCGCACCGCCGCCTGTGAACCCGTGGAACACACCTCCGAGTTCGTGATCAAATTTGCCGCGCAGCTCCCGCTTCGTTCAGTAAGAGGTTTGGTGGGGGATCATCGGGCTTGGAGTTGTGCGGCGTGCTAAGTTTGTTGTCCGTTGAATTGACTGTGGCGTTGCGAGGTGGTGACGTTCTGACAATTGCTAATTGAGGTTTGCATAGATGTATTCGCTGACCGACTATCTAACTAGTCTCGGGCCGTGGAACTGGATTATTCTTTCTGTTCTACTGTTCGTGCTTGAGATGATTGTTCCTGGTGTTCATTTCGTTTGGTTCGGAATGGCAGCAACGGTCGTCGGTGTTTTAGCGTTGTCAATTGGTATCCCGTGGCAATTGCAGCTTGTTTTGTTTGGCATTATCGCGATGGCAATGGTGTTTTTCGTGCGTCGGTTCGCGACACCGGGGGCCGCGCCGAGCGATCAGCCTGATCTTAATATGCGTGCGAACTATTATATTGGCCGGACTGTGGTGGTGGCCGACCCGATAACCAATGGTCGGGGACGTGTGAAGGTTGGGGATTCACTTTGGATGGCAGAGGGGCCGGATTTGCCTGTGGGTACGCGCGCCAAGGTGGTTGGGGCAAACGGCACTGCATTGGTTGTTGAGCCGCTTTAGGATTGCGTGGCTCGAGTCTCTATTTGCTGCTTGCGCCGAGCGTTCTTAGGCAACGCCAAGGCGGAGCAGGTCGTGGACGTGGAGAATTCCGACCGGCTTGTTATTGTCGACCACGAACAGGGCTGTGATCCTGGCAGCGTTGATCATTTCCAGGGCCGCCGAGGCCAGAAGGCCCTTGCGGATGGTTTTGGGTTTTGCGGTCATTATGTTAGCGGCTGTGGCTTTCAGTAGGCTTGAACCCATGTGCCGGCGAAGGTCGCCATCGGTAATGACGCCGGCAAGTTTGCCTTTTGTATCAGTTACGCCCAGGCAACCAAAAGCCTTCGTGGTCATTGTGACCAAGGCGTCACCCATGGGCGTTGCTTTTTTGACCAGAGGTAGCGCGTCGCCCGTATGCATCACGTCTTCAACAAACATAAGAGAAGCGCCGAGTGTGCCGCCGGGATGGATTTGTTTGAAATCGTGAGCGGTGAATGATTTGGCCTCCAGCAGTGCGATGGCGAGGCAGTCACCGAGCGCGAGCTGCATTGCGGTTGATGTGGTGGGTGCTAAACCGTGGGGGCAGGCCTCCTTCGAGTGGGGCAGTTCAAGCACCACATCCGATGCGCGGCCTAGCGCTGAGTCCGCGCGGGAGGTGATCGAAATTAGGGGTACGTTGAAGCGTCGCGAATAGTTCAGAATGTTGGCGAGCTCGACGGTTTCACCGGACCAAGACATGCCGACGATCACATCGTCCTTTGTGATCATGCCCAAATCGCCGTGCGAAGCTTCGCTGGGGTGCACGAAAAAGGCTGGTGTTCCGGTTGAGGCAAATGTGGCTGCCAGTTTCTGGCCGATGTGGCCTGATTTCCCAATTCCCGAGATGATGACGCGACCGCGCGCGCTCTTTAGGATTTTGACGGCATCAAGAAATGGCTGGGCGATGGGACTTTTGAGAGCCTTGGCAAGGGCTGCCAATCCATCTGTTTCAAGCTTCAGGGTGCGCGCGGCGGAGACTAGCTCGGGGGATTTGGCTGATGATTTGGATTTTTTAGCCGTGCTTTTTTGGGGCGCTGACTTGAGGCGACGTGCTGTGGCGGTTGGTGACATTTTTACAGTCTCTCTCATGTTCGCCGACTGGCGGGCCTTGTAACGGGTTTAAGTGTGTGGACGCAAGAACAGTTGGGCCAGTTCAGTCTAGGTCGCCTTATACAAGTCGTCTTTAACAGACCTGGCTCATGGGCTAAAGCGCCTGGGTCATTTAAACCTGGGTCATAAAAACTTGTGGAAGACCGGTGGACGGCTTTTTGCAGCAATTCGTTAGCAAGTTCATCGGTAAAGTTGGCATTATTGTGTGTGTGTGCGTTCCTTATTATTTGTCGCGTGGAGCGCGTCTCTTGATCGGCGTTAATCGAATAATCTGATCGGGTTTCAGCTATATTGCAGCGATTTCGATTTCGATTTCGATTGCGGCTTTGGCGATCGATGATGCGCGACTTCAAAATATCGATGGGATACTTGTGGATGCCAATCTCGCGTGGCGCATGTCAGCGTTGATCTCGTTAATGCTGGCGGCTGCGACTGAGGTTATTGAGACGACTGCCGTTGGATCTGGGGGTGGTATGCGGTGCCGGGTTGGATTGGAATTTTGTCATGAACTGGGTTGCGATGTGCCTCCCAGGAGAGGGGGCTTTGTTATCAAAGTCTATGTCTATGGAGTCCATGGTTGCCCAAGCCGATTTGTCAGAGCGGGTCGGCGTTTTGGCCGCGAGCTATTGCGGCTAGGGTTGATATTTGCCGGACGAACGCATCGCCATCCTCTGGGCGCGCAAATGCCTTGAGCGGAATCCAACAGAGAAGATTTGGGCCTTGCCATACCAAAATATCACTTTCGTGGATGTGGGCATCATCGATGGCGTTCCACTGAACAGTGGCGCTAGCAAAACCTGTTGAGGTGGTCTCCAAACCGTTCTCGCTCAGTGCAATATGCTGAGGAGCAAACAGTGAAGGGGTCGCATCGATCATGCGACGGGCGGCTTCACGATGCAGGTAACCAACCAACAGATAGTGCACTAGAACGCCAGTCGTGAAGGCGAATGTGGCGGCAAGGGCCGCGTCGTCCTGGTTGTTACCTTCGAACCCGAGAAGGCTAACTAAAAGGTAGGTCGCAATCGGAACTGCAAAGGCCAGGCCGATCAAAATCGAGCCGTAGGTGTTGCCATAGGCAAGCGACTGCTGGCGCTCCATGTGGAGCGCCTGGACGCGGAATACATCGTCGCGTTTTGGTGTGAAGGAAATTTCCTCGACCGCCATCTAGGCCCTCTCGCCCGACTGTCTTTTCTCTTTCGTCAATATATTTGCATGCTTCGCCGCCTAGGGCGAGGTAGCGTCATGCAGACGGGTATGTTCTCTGGAAGCATCGTTTTAACGGGCAGAGGCAGACAAGTGAATGCGGCAGTTCGGAGCTCCTGCGGAATGTGTACTGGATCGCCTAGTTTGCGCCGTGAATTTGGTGGCAGCGTATTGCGGCCAAATTGGCGCCCGTCGCCTGTCCAGCGGATTGGCAAGCCGGCCAGCATTCCGTCCAGCGATCTGCCTAATAGTTATAACAGTTTGGCTAGTTCCAATCTGATCTCGTGGCCAAGATCAGGCCGCTCAAGGCCGTAGGCGATATTGGCTATCAAAAACCCTATTTTCGAGCCGCAATCATAGATATCACCGTCGAACCTGACAGCTGAAAACGGTTGGCGCAGGTCGATCATAAGTTTGATCATTGAATCGGTGATCTGGATTTCACCGCCACTGCCTTGTTCCTGCTTTTCCAAAAGATCGAAGATTTCAGGTTGCAGGATATAGCGACCAGTGATGTGGAGGTTTGAGGGGGCCGTGCCCTGGGGTGGCTTTTCAACCATAGAGCTGATCGGGCTGATTTTAGCTGATGCGTCAGCAACACCGACAATGCCATATTGATGAGTTTGCTCATCGGGCACGGGGGCTACTGCAATGTGGTTGCCGCCGTGGATGTTGTAGGCCTCGATCATGTCACGAAGGCAAGGTGTTTTTGCATGATGGAGCATATCCGGCAATAGTAGCGCGAAGGGTTCATCGCCGACGATTTCGCGCGCGCACCAAACGGCATGGCCTAGTCCCAAAGGGGCTTGCTGACGGGTAAAACTCGTTTGACCCGGTTTGGGCAGGTCACTCTGAAGAGTTTCTAGAGCTGAGAGTTTGCCGCGTGTTTTCAGGGTCTGTTCGAGCTCATACATGATGTCGAAGTGGTCTTCTATGACGCCTTTGTTCCGGCCTGTCACGAAGATGAAATGCTCAATGCCGGCGGCGCGGGCTTCATCTACGACGTGCTGGATTACCGGTCGGTCGACGACGGTGAGCATTTCCTTTGGCATTGCTTTTGTTGCGGGCAGGAAGCGCGTGCCAAGGCCGGCAACGGGGAAGACTGCTTTTCTGATTGGCTTACGAGCTGGCTTTGTTGTCTCAGTCATCTTGGGAACCTGTTTTTTCGGTCGTGTTTCAGTTTTGTGTTGGCTTTTGGCCAGCCAATTACAATTGTTTAGCCGTCCAGTGTGTCATTTGTTCCTGCCGTGGTGATGGACTGAGGACGGGCGCTTGAATGACAACCCTTCCGAAAGGGATAATGGGATAGTCTCCACGTATTGCGTTAATTGCGCGTTTCTGTTGTTAAAGATCGTTGAAATAAAGGGATATTATGAGCGTTCTTGTCACAGGTGGTGCCGGATATATCGGCAGTCATATGGTTTATCAGCTCCATGACAAGGGGGAGAGGGTGGTCGTTCTCGACAATCTCTCCACTGGTTTTCGCTGGGCTATTCCTGATGATGTTGCGCTGCGGGTCGGCGATATTGGCGATCAAGATGTGGTGCGCGAGGTGATTGCACAGCATGATGTGCGGGCGATTGTTCATTTCGCGGGGTCAATTGTGGTGCCGGACTCGATGGTTGACCCGCTAGGATACTATCTCAATAATACTGTGAAATCTCGTGCGCTGATGGCAGTGGCGATTGAGACAGGTATCAAGAATTTCGTATTCTCTTCGACGGCAGCCGTTTATGGTGCGCCAGAGAATAACCCGGTTTCTGAAGCCGATCCGACCAAGCCGATGTCGCCTTACGGGTCTTCCAAACTGATGACGGAAATGATGCTGCAAGACGTTAGTGCAGCGCATGATTTTCGTTATGTGGCGCTACGTTATTTCAATGTTGCAGGGGCCGATCCGAAAGGGCGGACCGGGCAGTCGACGCCGCGTGCGACGCATCTGATCAAAGTCGCGTGCGAAACGACGATGGGTAAGAGAGACCAAATGCAAGTGTTTGGCACAGACTACCCGACGCACGATGGCACCTGCGTTCGTGATTACATTCATGTTATGGATTTGACGAAGGCGCATCTTGATGCACTTGAATATCTAAGTGAGGGTGGGGCGTCGGATGTGTTCAACTGCGGTTACTCGCGTGGGTTTTCTGTGCGCGAGGTGATTGATGCTGTGGAACGGATATCGGGACGGCCAATCGACGTGCGCGAGGCACCGCGCCGGGCTGGTGATCCGCCGGAGATTGTTGCCAATTCTGAAAAGCTTCGTGCGGCGCTTGGCTGGCAGCCTGAGTATGCTGAGCTTGATGAGATCGTCGCGCATGCGTTAGCGTGGGAAGAAGCTTTGGAGCGCAAGTTGGCTTCCGGATCTTAACAGTAAGCTAGGTGGCACAGTATAAATGCTGGAATGATTGGGCTCGTGCTGGCGGCTGGGCTGGTTGTTTCCAACACCAGTTCAATTTGGCCTCAATGCAACTATGGCCGCATTCCAGCCCATAATCCGAAGTTCGGCTAGAGTACGTTCAGGTCCGATGGAATTAGATCGAGTGATGTGATGCACTTGAAGCTTTTGATTTTGGCAGAGGGAATTGGATGGTTATGAAGGCCTTGATCCGGGCCAGCACATTGGCTTTGCTGGTGGCGTTTGGATGTTCTGGCGGTGTCGTGAGTGTCGGCGTTGGGCGGGTAGAGGCGGCTGAGGCTGAGTTTGACGACTGGCGGGAAGCCTTCTGGGTGGATGCAGAGAAGTTTGGCATCAAGCGAGTGCTTTTTGACGATGCTTTTGCCGGCGTCGTGCCCAATCGTTCGCTGCCAGATCTTGTGCTTCCCGGCAAAGCAAAGCGTCCAATCAAGGGCCAGGCAGAGTTTATCAAACCGCCGCAGGCTTATCTGGCATCGCGCCATCTGGCTCGTCTCACTGTCCGAGGGCGCGGGCTGATGACCAAGCATCGGGCGACGCTGCAGAAAATTGAAAAAGAGATAGGCGTGGCGCCGCAGGTGGTTTTGGCGATTTGGGGGCGGGAGACGGCTTTTGGACGCTATCGGTTGCCGCACTATGCCATCCGGGTATTGGCGACGCAGGCTTATCTGGGGCGGCGCAAGAAGCTGTTTCGCGAACAACTACTCTACGCGCTGAAAATGCTGCAAGAAGGTATTGTTGAAAAATCAAAATTCCGATCTTCTTGGGCAGGTGCTGTCGGGCTAACGCAGCTTATGCCATCGGAATATTTTGATTTTGCCTACGATCTTGACGGTGATGGCCGGAAGGACATCTGGTCGGTGCCGGATGCATTAGCGTCTGCGGCGTATCAATTGATGCGAAAAGGCTGGCAGAGAGGGCAAACCTGGGGGTTTGAAGTGCGTCTGCCGAGACAAGTTACATGTGCGATGGATGGCCCAAATGATGCGCGTGGCATTCAAGAATGGCATGGGCTTGGTGTGGTGCGGGTGGCGCAGCGATCGTATCCCAGTGCTTATTTGAGGCAAGATGCATTTCTTTTTTCGCCGGGCGGTGGCAAGGGGCCTCAGTTTGTAGTGTTGGAGAATTTCATGGTTTTCAAACGCTACAATCCTTCAGATCTCTATGCGCTGTTTGTTGGGCACCTTGCGGACCGGATTGCCGGAGGTGGTGAGTTCATTGCTGATTGGGGGAATATCCGTCAGCTCAAGACGCGGAGGATTGCCGCTATTCAGGCGCATCTCAAAGCGGACGGATTCGCGGTCGGTAAAGTCGATGGCATGATTGGAGCAAATACCCGCAGTCAGATTGGCCAATACCAATTGAAGCGCCAACTTGAGGTTGACTGTTGGCCTACGCAGCGACTGCTGGATCACATGAAGGCGTCGGTTCGTCGGTAATGCTAGATTATCCAGAGATTTTGATCGAAGGCTATGCATATAGCTGGCGAATTTTGTGATATGCAGCAGTGGTTCTGGAGAGCTTCTCAAGCTTTAGGTTTTTTGAGATTTAGATTCGGGCTAGAGATCATGACGGTGCAACGCCAACATTCCGCTATTGTTTTTGTTGCAACCCTAATGGTCGGTTGGCTTGGCATTGCGGGTGGTGTTTTTCCAGCTTGCGCGCAAGTTGCTACATCTAGATCGAGCTTTATCAGTCCGTTTCCCAAGGGAGATGTCTATCGGTTGCATGTTGTGGGTGACTGGTATGCCGATGGATTTCACAAAGCGCTTGTGCAGGCATTTGCTTCGCATCGGCGGGTGCGGGTTGAGAGCAATGTCAGTGAAGTGAATACACTACGGCGCAACAACTGGGATCTGGCAGTTTCGCGGCTGGAAGAGCTTACGAAAGTCAAGACGGTCGATATTGCGGTGGTGATGTTTGGAGCCTCAGAGATCGGCTCGCTGCGGATGCCCGGCAGGCGGCGGTTTCGGTTTGGCAGTGATGAGTGGAAAATCCAGTATGCTGTTCGGATTGACCGGATGATGCAAGCGCTTAAAGCGCGAAGCTCGGCGGTTTATTGGCTTGGCCTGCCAGTAGTGCGAAGATCCGGTGACAATGAGAACTATCAAGAGATCAGCAAGATTTTCCGTGAACGGGCCTATGCCAACGGCGTCAAGTATGTCGATGTTTATGCCGGTTTCACGGATGGAAATGGCGACTATAGCTCTTATGGTCCGGACATCGACGGGAAAATCAGGCTGCTGCGGAGCAGGGACGGGAGGTACTTTACGACGGCTGGCAACCGCAAGCTCGCGCATTTCGCTGAGCGAGAAATCCGGCGGGATCTCAGTCGTGCGCAGATGGCCCGGACGGTTCCACTTGCGGGCAGTGAACTTGAGCAGCGGCGGATAAACCCTGAGCGCGCGATAAATGCAAATCCTCGGACGGCTGGGCATATTGCGCGTTCAAAACTGCGCAAAGGGCGAACTGCCAAACCAGGTTTTTCGCGGCGAAGGTCGCGGGTGGGTGCGCGGGTTGATGGTTTAAAAGCTGATGACGGTAAAGTTGTGATTTCTGCCATGCGTGGACGGAAACAAGGAGTTGTGTTGAAGTTTAAAATCGTGCGGCCTGCAATTTCGGCGGAGGTTGTCGATATTGTTACGCGCAAGCAGAGCGCAGACCGCCCAGCCCAACTGGGCGACAATGTTGCCTATCAGGTGGCCGGTGACGTGACGATGCTGAGTTCTGTGACGCCGGCCAACCCCAGCATTGTTGGGGGGCTAAGGAGGAAGCTTTCGCCCACGCAGTCGCCGTTCTTCAAGGTGTGGGCCAAAGGTGAGCGCTTGATGCCGCGCAAAGGACGCGCGGACGATATTGTTTGGCCACGTCCGGAGCCGATACCCGTTGTGCGGGTTGTTGTGAAACGTGCGCCTGTGAAGTTACTGCCGGCATGGAGCGATGAACGTGTCGATGATGGCTTTCCGCCACTGCCAGTGCCAAATCCACTGGGCATGGCGAGGCATCGTGCGCGCAGGTAACGTGTTTATCCCGATGAAGTTGACCCATTGCTCGCAGTTCACACCGAAACCGGATATGGCACTTAACGCGTATGCGTCACTTTTCGAAGGCATGCGAGGGCGGGGTATGCGATGGGATATGGAGTTTATTCGATAGGTTCGATGCGAGCTTATCGGAGTTGGTGCTGTCCGGCCTGCTCTCAGCCCTTTTGGCCTCTTCTGGTGAATAGAGATGCTTGGTGATTTGCTGGAAGACTGTCCTGGTTTGGGACAGTACTTAATATCTCATAACTGAGACTTTGTTAGCGCCGGTGACCAAATGCCCAGAGCTAGGCATTGGGATGCAAACTGGCCGCGTTCTTGCCTTGAGCAATGGGAGAACTTCACTATTTGACAAATCCGAGTTTAACCCATGCGTTTTTTGATGTCGTTTTACAGTCTTGTTGCTCTGCTGACAGCGTTCGTTGGGGTGTTGCCGGCTTGTTCTGCGCGTGATGCCGGCAGGCAGATGTTAGCTGCATCGTCGGTGGAAATTCTCGTGTTTGAGGCGCGGGGCTGCATCTATTGTCGTTTGCTGCGGCGCGATGTGTTGCCAAAATATAGACGATCCAAGCGCGCTCGGGTGGTTCCCATCCGGTTTATCGATGTGGGAAAAGTCGATGTGTCGTCGCTCAAGCTGTCGTCTCCGCTTAAGATTGCTCCGACTATTGTAATTATGCAGGACGGGCGGGAGAAAGGCCGGATTACGGGTTATATTGGTCCTGAGCCATTCTTCCACATGATTGCGAGGATTATGCGTACTGTGAATTGAGGCGGGCTATTAGCTCGAAAGCCGTGATGGGGTTTCGTTAGAATCTCGTTGGGAATGTGAGGGGCACGTTTCGAAATTGCCGGCCGATTATTCAAGTGGACTATTGCCTTGATGTTGTCTTGATGCTCTTGATCTTGTTTTCCGGGTTGCGGTGTGCTGCGTATGAACGTTTGATTGTGGCGGGCAGATCTCCAATGAGGATCGAAGCATGGATCGACGTACTTTTCTGAAAACCACTTTGAGTACCACCGGGGTTGCTGCTGCGGGAGGTTCCGTTGCGGTGTCGCCAGCGCTGGCGAGGCCAAATCCCGAGCCAATTGCGCGGGCGGCTTCGGTTTCTATTGAGGCGCATGTCTCCGGCGCATTCGAGATGCCCTACTTGAAGGATGTGGCTGAGCAATTTTCTCGCCGCGTCTTTGAGGTGTCTGATGGGCAGTTGCGGATCCAAATTCAAGATGCGACTAGTCAAGGGCCACACGTCGGTTCTTCAGACAAAGGAGTGCTGGGGGGAGCGGAGGCGTCGTTCTCGGTTGGCAGTGAGCTCGTCGCGGTGCATCCGGCGTTCGGCTACTTTTCCGGGCTACCTTTGGACCTGGGATTGTCATCGCAGCTTTTCATGACCTGGTTGACGGCGGTTGGAGGCCAGATGCTGTGGGATGATCTCGCGGGGTTGCATGGTTTTAAGCCGATTTTGATTGGTCATTCCGGTGCAACTGGCGGAGGCTGGGTGAGACGTGATCTCGTTTCGGCACCAGATTTGCGGGGGCTTAAGGTTTCGGTATCCGGGCTTGGCGGAAAAGTTGCCGAGGCACTTGGTGGGGCTGTGGTCGAGATGGCGGTTGATCAACAAGCTTCGGGGCTTCGCGAAGGGGCTTTGGCATTTGCCGAGCTGCCGGTACCGCTTACGATTGCCGTGTCATCTGGCTTTGGTGGCGAGCAAGTTGGCTGGGTGCACGAGAGACTCGGCGGACAGGGTGCAATGTTGGCGTTCAACATTGATCGCACCGTTTGGGATAAGCTCTCACTTGCCGATCAGGCGGTGATTGAGGCTTGCGGACGGGAAAGTGCTATTGTCTTGACGGCTGAACAAGCGGCCCATCATGGCATGGTTGCGCCGCATCTTATGGCGGCATCCGGGGTATCGGTTTCAAAATTACCGAGCACGTTGATGCAGGCGGCGCGAAAGGTTGCCCGAGAGATTGTGGGGGACGTTGCGGCCTTTGACATGACGGCCGCCCGCGTTCACGACGCATACACGGAATTTCAGCGACGTATGGCGGGACTGGATGAGCCGGCAGGGCTGCCGAACCTAGTTGGATAAAGCATGTGGTGTGTGGGCTGACGAAATTCCTCGAAATTCGGGAAATTATGAGTAAACTTGGTATGCTTTGTGAGTCTGCCGCGTGCCGGCCTGTCGGTGTTCGACGTGTTGATGATTGATTTGGTCGCTAGGTGCGTTATTAGTGCATTGATAAATAAGGAGATTTCGACATGTCTGAATACCTCGCTGGAGTGCAGAAATATATCTCGGCAGCTGATGAGAAGGTTGTTGCAAACATTGCAAAACACCTCGGAATTGCGCTGAAAAGCAAAGACGCATCACTTGTTTCGTGTTCGTCGAAGGATGAATTGGCGCGCGTGCGCGATAGTTGGTGCAAGAAGAAGCTCGGTTTGACGCAATCGGATGCAGACCTTGACGCCGGGATCAAGGAGATCTGCGAAAAAATGAACGCGGAGAAGAGAAAGCACAGGGTAACTTTCTATTATCTGCTGGCAGACAAATACGGCAAGCTTTCCACGCTTGCATAAGCCTACTTCAAAATTAATGCCGGATAATTGAATGCCGGCCTCTGGAGGTTTGTTCACCGGGGGCCTTTTTTATTTTTATTACTGAGGTTTAGCGTGGCTGTTTGCCGAGTGGATCGACCGTTCAGCGGCTGATTTATTGTACGCCTTTTTTGTGCGTCCTGGGTTTTGCATGTTGGACCCGGTGATGAAGCCATTTTATACTTACGTTCAATGATGATTGACGCTAACATGGTCAGCATTGCTGACCTATCAGGTGGCCGCATCCCGCATGGCTGATGGCAATGTTGGACGTTTGCGGCGACCCGGTTGGAGGTTTGAGATGGCTAAGCACGTTGTGAGCCTGGACGATAAATTCGATCTCAGTGAAACACGGCAGATCCTGTCGGGATCGCAAGCGATAGTGCGGTTGCTGTTGATGCAAAAACAACGCGACCGAGAGGCAGGGCTGAACACGGGTGGTTTTGTTTCTGGCTACCGCGGATCACCGATCGCAGGGCTTGAGGGAGCGCTGATCGGTCTGAAGGAACTAATCACCGAGAACGACATTGTTTTCCAATCGGGATTGAATGAGGACCTGGCGGCGACCTCGCTGTGGGGCAGCCAGCAGGCTGAATTGCGCGGCGAAGGCAAGTATGACGGGGTGTTTGGTCTCTGGTACGGCAAAGGGCCGGGTGTTGATCGGACTGGGGATGTGTTTCGCCATGCCAATCATGCGGGGACCTCGAAGAACGGCGGTGTGGTGGCGCTGATGGGCGATGATCATACCTGCGAAAGCTCGACGTCGGCGCATCAATCGGAGTTTGCATTCGTTGATTACATGATGCCGGTGCTCAATCCTTGTGGCGTGCAGGAAATCCTGGATTATGGGCTCATCGGGTATGCATTGTCGCGCTATGCGGGTGTGTGGGTTGGTTTGAAATGCGTGAAAGACAATATTGAATCCACCGCGACTGTTGATGGCAGCACTGACCGAGTGAAGATTTCCATACCGGCAGACGATGACTTTGCGATGCCTGAAGATGGCCTGAATATTCGACTGCAGGATGAGGCCCTGGTCAAAGAAGCGCGATTGCATGATTTTAAGCGTGATGCGGTCTTGGCTTTTGCGCGGGCGAATAATATTGACAAGCTTATTACCAGTGGCGGCCCCGACGCGCGGATTGGGATTGTGACGACTGGGAAATCCTATCTCGATGTTCGCGAGGCGCTCGATAAATTAGGTATCGATGAGGTGCGGGCCAATGAGTTGGGTATCCGGATCTATAAGGTTGGGATGACTTGGCCGCTGGAGCCGGTTGGTATCGAAAAATTTGCTCAAGATCTTGATCTTATTTTGGTGGTGGAGGAGAAACGCTCGCTGATTGAGACGCAAGTCAAGGAGCAGTTGTTTGACCTGGAATCGCACCCCAAGGTTTACGGCAAGAAAGATGAAAATGATCAATGGTTGTTCCCAGCCAAGGGGGCGCTTGAGCCGGTTGAGATTGGGATTATTATTGGCGAACGGCTGGTGCAGAGAGGGGTTGGCACTGAAGATCTGAAAAGCCGGATTGCGGAACTGAAAAGCATTCGCGGCAACAAACCGATTACGCCAGAAGCGTTTTTGCGGACGCCCTATTTCTGTGCTGGTTGCCCGCATAGCACGTCGACCAAAGTGCCGGAAGGTGGGCGGGCCTATGCGGGAATCGGCTGCCACTACATGGCGCAGTGGATGGACCGCTCGACCGATGGTTTCACCCAGATGGGGGGGGAAGGCGCCAACTGGATTGGTGAAGCGCCATTCTCGACGCGAGATCATGTGTTCCAGAATCTCGGTGATGGGACCTATTTGCACTCGGGCAGCTTGGCGATCAGAGCAGCACTCGCTTCGCCAGTGAATGTGACATTCAAGGTTCTTTATAATGACGCCGTCGCGATGACGGGGGGGCAGTCGTTGGATGGTGGGGCGACGGTCGCGCAATTTGCGGCCCAACTCCTGGCTGAGGGTGTGAAGAAGGTCGAAATTGTCACCGATGAGCCCAACAAATATGGTTCTAGCGGTGGCATTCCGGCAGGAGTTTCGGTGCATCATCGACGGGATTTGATGGTGGTGCAGCAAGGATTGGCGCGCATCAAGGGCGTCACGGCGCTGATCTACGATCAGACATGTGCATCGGAAAAACGGCGCCGCCGGAAGCGCGGCACGTTCCCTGATCCCGATAAGCGGGTGTTTATCAATCCCGCCGTTTGCGAAGGATGCGGCGATTGCGGGATCGCTTCAAACTGCGTGGCGATTTTGCCTAATGAGACGGAGTTTGGCCGTAAACGGAAGATTGATCAATCAGCCTGCAACAAGGATTTTTCGTGTGTGGAAGGATTCTGTCCAAGTTTTGTAACGTTGCATGGTGCGAAGCCGAAGAAGGCAAAGGGGGCCGTTGCTGGAGAGCACGGCGGGATTGCCGAGATGCTCGGCAGTTTGCCCGAGCCTAAGATGCCGAGCCTTGACAAACCCTTTGCGATGATTGTTACCGGTGTCGGTGGCACCGGGGTGGTGACGATCTCGGCGGTTCTTGGGCAGGCGGTATATATTGAGGGCAAGGGGTTTGGCTCGATCGATATGACGGGGTTGGCGCAAAAAGGTGGCGCGGTTTCCTGCCACCTACGGATAGCCAAAACATCCGATGATATTCGTGGAATCCGGGTGGGGGTTGGCGCCTCCAACCTCATTCTGGGTGGCGATCTGGTGGTGACGGCGGCCAATAAGGTGATGGAAACCGTGCAACCGGATGAGACGGCGGTGATCGTTAATACCTATGAAATGACGACCGGTGATTTTACGCGCAATCCTGATCTGAAAGTGCCGGGTAGTTCGCTGCTGCAAACAATTTCCGACCGGGTCAGGAAGGGCGATCTGGATACGCTTGATGCAAGCGATTATGCGGTGAAGTTGTTTGGCGACTCGATCGCGTCGAATATGTTTTTGCTCGGGTTTGCGTTTCAAAAGGGCCACTTGCCTGTAGGTGCCGACGCCATTGAGCAGGCGGTGGAGTTGAATGGCGCCGCCGTTGAAATGAACCGGCAGGCATTCCGGATGGGGCGGTTAGCTGCGCATGATCGGGCAGCACTTGACCGGATAGCAAAGCCGCGAGTGGCTTCGGAGACTGCGGAAGAGCCAAGCCTTGATGAGTTGATTGAGAAGCGCTCCGGTTATCTCACGGCCTATCAGGATGAGGCATTGGCGGCGCGCTACAGAGCGAAGATAAATTGGCTGGCGGATCTCGAAAAGAAAAAGGCGCCGGGCCGATCGGGACTCGCTGAAGCGGCAGCTCGTGGCTACCATAAAATCTTGGCCTATAAGGATGAATACGAGGTTGCGCGGCTCTATACGGATGGCGTGTTTGACGCAGATATCGCGAAGAATTTCGACGGCGTGCGGAAGATTGAGTTCCATCTGGCACCACCGTTGTTATCGCGCTTCTGGCGGGATCCGATTACCGGGCATCCGCGGAAGGTTCGATTTGGGGCATGGATGCTGCCAGTGTTCCGATTGTTGAGAAAAGGCAAAAGCCTGCGCGGTGGCCGGTGGGATTTGTTTGGCTATTCGGCAGAGCGACGGCGCGAGCGGCAACTGATCTCTGATTATGAGGTGATGCTGGATCGGATCGGGGAGAAGCTTGCGCCTGAAACCCATGCCGTGGCTACAGCGCTTGCTGGCGTGCCGATGGAGATTAAGGGGTTCGGTCATGTGAAGCAAGCCAGCCAAAAGTTGGCTATGAAGCGTTGGCAGGAGCTACTTGGCGAGCTTGATAACCCGGCGCCAACACCTGCACAGCAGGCAGCAGAATGAGGCCTTGGAGAAAAAGGGGGCTGCGGGCAGGTGCCTGCGGCTTGCTGATTGCAGCCTGAGGGCTGCTGTATGAGTTATGGGAACGTGTGGCGGGCTGCGGTGGGGTTGCTAGCGATATAGATAGCTAGCAGCTAGCGGTTCGCTAGCATTACGCCACGCAAATAGGCTTCGAACTGAAGTTTGCAACGCTGACCGTGCAGGACGCGGAGGATTTGATCGGCCGTGGGTATTGGTGAGATCAGTCGTAATCTGATTTGATGCATGGCTTGCTCGGATGCGAGAATTGCATATGAGCCATTTTCCGGCGTGAGATCGGAGGGCCAGGCAGTACTTGTGGCTTTGATGTCGAACTGGGTTCGGGCACGCTTGGTCGTGTTCATGTTGACCACTGTTACGCTTTGCTGACGGCCTGACTTTCCGCGAACGAGAACGATCTCTGCGCCTTTTTCAACGCAAATATCGCCTTGGGCCGTGATTGGAATTTTTTTCCAAGAGAATTTAATTTTCCTGGGCGGAGTTGCGGTTGGACGGATCGAGCGCATGGCGCCGACGGAACTTGTCGAGGAGCCGCCAGTTTTGACATATTCTTTGACCGCATTAAACAGCGCGCTGTTTGAGTTTGTGCCTTTGGTTAGCTCAGAAATTTTGCCTTTGTAAGGGCCCTTAACGGTACGGGTGGCGCCAGAGGAAAGTACGAACATGACTGTGCCACCCTGAGGGATGGACACGACAGCTGAATTGGGTAGCATTTGCCCGGTTTTTAGTTTCGGGACTGAGGAATTAATGACGATGACCTGCGCGCTGGCGGACACCACACAGATCATTGAGGCTGCAACGATCGCGCCGATGCGGATAAGAGCTAGGGAACGGGTTCGCGGTGTCGGGTGATCTGTTGTGCGTTTCAATTTCTTTCCTCCGGGGGAAATAGTCGATGCCGATTAGCATATATACTTTTGCAGATACTATGTGGATTGGCACGTCATTATGACGAGTCAGCAATTTTATTGACTTGAGTGTTTCAATGTTTTTGTGAGAGTTGTGATTGTGTTTTGAAGGCGGTGCAGACGCAATTGGCCCGCGCGATTTTGCCTTTATGGATGGGGGATTTCATGGCCGCATCCGGCGCAGGGTTAAGCCCCCAATCAGGCCTATGAGCAAGGCGGCGATGCAAGCACCAAAAGGGACGAATTGTCGGCCGGCCGCGAACAGTGCGATGTCGAAGGCGGCGATGGCGAGTGTCGCTGTGCTGAAATAGACGGTGTAACCAATTAAGCCATACCGGAGGCCCAGTGCCATTCCGATTATTGCCAAGAAGGCGATGACGGGTAGAAAAATTGCGTCTATTACGCGCTTGACGCTGCGTCCATCGAGCAGTTGTGCGGTGGCTATGGCCTGGATGTTTACGCCGGCCATTTCATCATCATTTTGCCAGGAGGCAAGTGGCGTTTGGTGGCGGTCTATGGCGACTAGATCAGCGCCGACAAGCACTGTTTTGCCCTTTAGTAACAATGATATAGTTGTGATGGCAGGGTTTTCTGGTTGGCCTGGAGGGGGCACCAAAATGTGAGCTGGCAGTGTAAAAAACCGATCGTTGCCGGAGGTTGGCCTGAGCAACCAGGCTATTCGACGTGGGCCTTGTGTCGGTTTGGCATCTGGCTTGGCTATTTGGACGGCGAAGCTTTTGGGGAATTTAGGGTCTGCGGGCGGGGCTAGATAGCGGACGATGCGATCGCCGCCGGTGTGGAGATTGGCATAGCCTGGTATGGCGTGAGATTGTTCGATGAATGCGCGTTGGTAGGCGGTTTGGCTTTCGTTGAGCCCGGCACGGCTGTCGCCAGCGGCGATCACAACGCGGGCCTTGCTGCTTTGAATTGCGGCAATGAGTTTTGCGTCTTTTTCGGGCTCGGTGGATTTAAGGAACAGGAAATCCAAACCAATTGTTTTAACGCCTGCTTTATCCAGCGTTGAGACGAGGCGCGCAAGTAATTCGCGGTCAACTGGGGAACGATAGGGATAGCTGGCGAGGGTGTCTTCGTTGATGGTGACGATGGCCACGCGCGGATGCTGTCCTTTGGGGCGTTCGGAAAGCGCCATTGTGCGCCAGTCTGCGCTCCAGTGGTCGAGCCACAGTAGCCAGGTGTGTTTGGCTGCGTAGTTCACTGAGGCGGTGGTGGCAGCAACCCAGAGGATGGCCAGTAGGATGATCGCGGAGAGATGAAGTTTGCGGCTCATTTCAGCTACTCTGAGACTACGCTGGTAGGCAGGTTACGGAACACGGGAATAGAATGCCAGAGGGCACGGAGACTTAGAACCTGGGAACCTGGGAACATGGCCGTTTTAGACGGAAGCGTTTGCAGGCTTCCTTCTAAAACGAGAATTCAATCTCTAGACCGCGCCGGATGACTTGAGTTTGGCAATGGCTGCCATGTCCAGCCCCAGGACTTCTTGCAGTACGTCGTCGGTGTGCTGGCCCAGTAATGGTGGGGCGTGGCGATACTCCACTGGGGTGTCAGATAATTTGAATGGGCTGCCAACCATTTTTATCGGGCGGCTGCCGGTGGCAGGGTGGGCCATCTCGATCTTCATTTCGCGAGCTTTGACCTGCGGGTCGGCGAAGGTTTGGTCGAGGGTGTTGATGGGGCCGCAGGAGATTGAGGCTTCTTCGAGTTTTGGGAGCCAATAATTTGAAGGCTTTTCCGAAAGGATCGGGTTTAGGACGTCGACAAGGGCCTTGCGATTGGCGAGGCGGGCTTGATTGTTATAAAAGCGCTTGTCGTCGGATAAGTCTGGGCGACCGAGCAGTTTGCAGAAGCGTTGGTATTGTTGCTCGCTACCACAGGCGATGATGATGCTGCCGTCGGCGGTTGGAAATACCTGATAGGGGGCGATATTGGGGTGCTCGTTGCCAAGCCGGGGCGGGTTTTGGTCGGTTGCGAGATAGTTCAGGGCTTGGTTTGCCATGGTGGCGATGGTTGTGTCGAGCATGCCGATGTCGATTGCCTGACCTTTCCCGCTAACTTCGCGGCTGCGCAAAGCTGCGCAAATGCCAACGGCTGCATACATGCCGGCCATGAGGTCAGAGATCGGAACGCCGCATTTTTGTGGTTCACCGTCGGCGGCGCCAGTGACCGACATCAGGCCACCCATTGCCTGCATCAATACGTCATAGCCTGGGCGTTTGGCATAGGGGCCGGTGTGGCCGAAGCCGGTAATGGAGCAGTAGACGAGGCCTGGGTTAGAGATTTTAACGTCGTCATAGGCGAGGCCATATTTTGCCAGGCCGCCGAATTTGAAGTTTTCGACGAGTACGTCGGACTTTTCGACCAGGCCGCGGATCAGGTCCTGGCCCTCGGGGGAGGAGATGTTGATCGTGACTGAGCGCTTGTTGCGGTTGGCACACGAAAAATAGGCCGATTCTTCGGTCGTTTCATCTTTGTCATTATGCCAGAATGGAGGCCCCCAACGGCGCGTGTCATCGCCTGAACCGGGCATTTCAATCTTGATGACGTCGGCGCCAAGGTCACCCAGCATTTGGGTGCAGCTTGGGCCGGCCAGAATGCGGGTCAGATCGACGACGCGGATACCTGAGAGTGGGCCAGACATGGGTGCTATTTTCTCCGTTGTTGTTTGAAGATCGTAATGTCAGGGGCGAGGCAGGGCAACATGTGCGAACTTGGCTGGCGCGTGTGCTCTGATTTAAAACACTAGGTCACAGATACAATTTATCGCATTCAGGTGCGTAGCGTGTTCTTGGTTTTTGTTTTCGAGATTGAATTCATGCCATTAATGGAAGCTGACTGCTTCCAACTCTGACGATCAGGCTCTAGCGCTGGCGGCAAGAGGATGCAACCTCTTGGGCAGGATTGATGAAGCCTTTTGAGTAGTGCAGGCACCATATAGGAGAGAATGACGAGAGGAGATTTACAATTTTTTTTGTTTCTCATGAGGATCAGAGTATAACGGTTTTCGGAAAATTAGATTGAGGCACTCACATTGCCTTAGATCGACGAATTTAGTTGAGAGTTGACCGATATGAACGCGCCGTCCTTCTCTGAACCTCGAGATGCTTCTAGCTCGCGGCAGATGTCCGATGAGAAGATGGAGCAGATCCGTGACCTTTTATTTGGTGATTTTTCCCGCGAAAGCGAAGCGCGGTTGGCCTTGTTGGAAACCAAGGTGCGAGATCTTGAGCTTGCGCTCAACCGGCGGCTTGAAGCTATGCAGGCGCGGTTGGATGCGCTGTCTGCTGAGAAAGATGCAACGCAGCGCCAAGCTATCGATGAGATTGCTCACGGGATGCAAGATCTGGGTGAGCGGATAAAGAATATCTCATTTGAGTGAGCATGCTTAAATCTTATGTGAGCGCTCGAATATGGCGATGGTAGCTTTTGTTTTGACTTTGTAAGTTTTCTTGCTCGGCATTGATCCAGAATTACACGGGCCTAAAATCACTGGCTAACAAATTTGTTGTTTTGCATCATTCCAAGCGTTTCAGATCCGAGGATCGTAAACATATCTCTGGAACGTAACTTTGGGATGTCGTGTCAAATAGACGTAATGCTGGGGATTGGTTGTAAATTGGTCTGCTTAGCTAAGATATTGGCTGGCAATTTAGTGAGGGTATGGATCGTGCGATGACGCAGGGTGTTTCGCGGCTCAAAGAGCTGTTGTTCGATACAGAAAATGAGACCCTGAACAGCCTGGATCAGCGGGTTGGGGAAGCTTCTGAACGCCTCAAAGCACTGGAGACGCTGACGGACGAAGAAAAGCGTGAGCGACTTGAAGTATTGCGCAAGCTTGATGGGCTGTTTGACAGGGCGGGGACAGAAGAGCGTTTCAGCACAAGTGTTTCGCTTATTCTTGATGATGCGCTACGTAAAGCAGAGGTTAAACGGCATAACCAGCTGTCGCGAGCGTTGGCGCCGTTGGTCGTTTCTACCATCAAGACCGAACTTAAGAATAGCCAGGATGAAATGGTCCAGTTGCTCTATCCGCTGACCGGGCGAATGGTGAAATCCTATGTGGCCAGTGCGATCCAGGATCTGGCCAATCAGATTAATCAACGACTTGAGCAAAACCCGATTTCTATCCGCATCCGATCTTGGATGACCGGTAAGCCGGTTGCTGAATTGGCGATAGTGGAAAGTCAGCGGTTACAGATCGAAGAAGTGTTTTTGATCCAGCGAGGAGCTGGAACGCTGCTCGCGCGATGGCCCGATGGGGGAGCGCTATCCAACAGCGATATCCATTTGAGCGGTGTGCTGTCGGCGATCAACGACTTTTCTACTCAGGCATTCAGCGATGATGGGGGTAATCTCAGAACCTTCAAATTCGACGATTTCCACGTCTATTTGCGGGCTTCGCCGATGTATCTGCTGGCGGCGAAATGTCGTGGAATACCGGCCACTGGTATTGAAACGATTTTTGACGATGCGTTTTTGGATATTTTGGATCGTCTGCAAATGTTGCAGAGCGGTGATGGGGCGAGTTCCGAGGAGGTAATCAAGGGCAGGCACCTCAGTCTGCTGGACCCGATGGCAGAGCTTGTTGGGTCAAAGACGACCGAAATTTACGACGCTAATGCGCGGGCTGGTACTGGGTTTAACCCCCTTCGGTTGGTGTTCTTTTTATTGCTGGTACCATTGTTGACGTGGGGGATCTGGAAGGCTTACACGAGTGCCGAGGAAGCCCGAACATTGCAGGCCGCGCGGGGTGTTGTGTCGGAGACGGTGGCGCTACAAGGATATGATACAAAGATTGATGTTGGGTATCGGGGGAAGTCGCTGTCGATCACAGGATTGACGCCAAACAAGATTGTGCGATCAAAGCTGATCGCGCAGCTCGGCGAGAAGCTTCCGGATACACAGATTGGTGTGCGGCTGGCGGTTCTGCCAACGCCGAAAGTTGTTGACCTGAGTCCGCAGATCGATCGATTGCGCCGCGAGCTTGCGACACTTGAAATAGATGTGTTGCGACGGCAGACGATGAGGTCCTTGGATGGCAGCGTACAGCGCTTGCGGCTGTTGTTGCCGGAGCTTCGTATTCTTGAGCAGCTGGTTAAAGGGGCGTCGGCCAAGGAGCGTGTGGGCAAAGTAATTGGCATTGTAAGCCGAGCTGGGGGTGAGATTGATCGCTATCGTGTCGCACTTACCTCATTGCCAAGAAGGGGGCAGAGAGAAAACCGTGCGCTTCTGGCGCCGATTAACGGGCTGTCTAAGCGACTGCGGGGGGCTGGAGAGCAGATATCCACGCTGATCCGTTTGGGGCCAGAGTTGCGTGTTGCGAGTGAGCATGTGTTGGAGCCGCCGTCGGATGTGGCTGTGGCGTCTGAGGTGTTGGCGGCGCAAACAGAGCGGTTGTCGTCGATGACGTTAGCGGTTGCGAAGGCTATCGCGCAGGCGCGTCTGATTAAGCCACCGCCACCCCCGCCGCTGGTAAAACAGCCAACGCCACGTGAGAAGTTGGTAGCATTTAGTGCTCGGCACGCAATATTCTTCTCGAATGACACGGGCTTTCTCAGGCCGGACAAAAGCAAAGCGTTACTTGACGAATTGGCAGCTTTGATGCGCGGCAATACCATCTTGCTTCGAGTTGTTGGCTATACGGATGAGACCGGCGGGGTGCAGCGCAATGATCCATTGGCCACATCGCGTGCGGAGAAAGTGCTTGCTGAGCTGGTTAAACGTGGGGTTGCGCGCAATCGCCTGGTGCCGATCGGACGCTCAGAGGGAGTCGTTCTCAGCACGGTTACAGGAGCGGGAAGTCCGAACCGACGCGTGCAGTTTGAAATTGGGTTTGAAGGTGAAGCGCGCTAGAGTAGCTTCTATTTGGGTGGAAGCAGTGAAGGCGGCAGGACCACTGTCGTGGCCCGAGTGGTGCCACAGAGTTTCAGCAATTTTGTCAGGGATTGGGCGTTCGCCGTCATGACGACATGCAAGATCATGCTGTTGGGGGAAATGGGGGTGGGCAAAACCTCGATTGCGAAACAGCTCGTTTTCGGTACGTTTGATGGCGAATATGGTTCGACGATTGGTGTTGAGATTTATACCTATGACGTTGAGCCGCCGCCGGATGGTGATCCGTTCAAGTTTTTGATCTGGGATACGGACGGTAGTTTTGGAGAGTCATTCTTTAATCTTGTCTATATCCGGCAGGCACAAGCCGCGCTGATTGTTGGTGATGTCACGCGGCCTTCGACGTTGGAGAGTGCGGCACGATTGACCGAAGCGTTTGCTGACGCGATGCCTGGGCGATATTTTGCGACCGTTCTCAACAAGTGCGATATGCTTGAAGATCCAGAGCAATTGGTTTTACCTGAGCAGTTGCAAATGCCCGATTTTCCGCTGGTCAGGACGAGCGCCAAGACCGGAATGAATATAAAAGATACCTTCTATGAGGCTGCGCAGACGATTACGCGGCGAGGATTGTTTTGAGGTGCGCCAGGCAGATGATGAACCGCATCGCAACGATTGGCTGACGAGGGCGTTTGATGCGTTGGGCCGGCGTGAATACGCAGCGCTGGTGTGTTGCGATAGTGAGTTGATCGCGATTCATCGCGAGGGGCAACTGGCGGAGAATATTTCGCTTGGAGAGAGTATTTGTTTAACTGTGGCGCCGCTTTTTGGCATGGAAGAAGAGATCAAAAGCCTGCGCTTGCAATCCGACAGCTGGCTCGAGATTCCCACTGTTGCGATCGTCAGTAACGGAGCGCCGACGAGACGGCTCAACTACTTGGTTTTATGGGATAGCCCTACTGACCAGTTCGTGCTGTTTTTGGCGCGATCTCTGGCTGCCAACGACATGGCAGTTGAGTTGCGTCGGGAGGTCCGGCAGCGAATGCTGGTTGAAGCTGAGGTTGCGGCGCAAGCACTGGAGATCGAAGCCGCGAACCGTGTGCTCATGCGTGTCAATCGTGACCTCGCGGATTTTGCCCGGATTGTTTCGCACGATTTGAAATCTCCGATGCGGGCAATGCGTTATTTCACGGACGATCTTGAGCAGTCTCTATTAAACCCCGTGGAAGATGACCCCAAGACCCACCTGGACCGATTGCGGACTCAATCGAGGCGGATGTCATCGATGCTGACGGGCCTTTTATCATATGCCAAGCTTGAACAAAAAGGAGATGCGATTGCCCCTGTGGATACGGCGGTTCTGGTCAACAGTATCGTTGATTCGCTGCACCTGCCTGTATCATTTGAGGTGTACGTGAAGGGGAATTGGCCCGAGATCGAGACGCTGGAAGCACCGCTTGATCTTATCATCAGGAATTTAATTGAAAACGCGATTAAGCATCATGATCGCGAAGAAGGGGTGGTCATTATATCGTGTCACGAAGAGGGAAAGGCTCTTGTATTCAAGGTTTCCGATGATGGGCCTGGGATTGCTAAAAACCACCAGGAAGCCATATTCCAACCGTTCGTGCGACTGAATGAGGAGGATGCGCGGGGGACGGGAATGGGGCTGGCACTGGTGAAGCGGGCGGCTCAATCTGTGGGCGCGGAATTGAGCGTTTTGTCAGCTCCAGAGAATGGTCGTGGATGTGCGATGATTGTTATGTGGCCTCGAGTTCTCTTGACGAAATTGTAGAATTATTTCAATTGTCTCAGGTGGTTATAAATATTGTCCGATGAGAAGCCGTAAGTTGCAGATTGTCTGTCATTTATATTTTGCGGCCCGACAGATATATTCTGTAGTGCTTTCAACGGCTGCGTGTTTTTGAGGAGTCCGGATGCCTATTTCAAAGTTTGGTAGTGGTGGCGAGATTCTAGCGCAGCGCAATGAGGCGACGTGGGCGAAGCGCGATCTGCCTAAGCTCGCAGATGTTTTGATTGTTGAAGATGAGACATTCGACGCTAATCGGCTGGAGGCAACGTTGCATCTGGTGTTAGGGCGCGAAACAAGTGTTCGGCGTGCGGCCACGTTGGGCTCCGCGATTGATCGGGTCATCGAGGCCAAGCCCGATATGGTTTTTCTTGATGATTATCTCAAGCCTAGCGACACAGCGGTGCAAACGATTCCATTTCTACGGCGGGCCGGGTATGATGGCCCGATCGTAGTTGTGAGTGGTGAAGTGGATCGGGCACGGCGGGCGGAGTTGCAGGCAGCCGGTGCTATTGATTCGATCCACAAGGATGACGTCGATAGTGCCGTTGTTTCTCGCGCACTGAGTCTGGCTTTCAAAACGGCTGAGTGATGCCGCTGTTTATCTGATTGGAACACGGCCGCAGTGTGTAACTATTCTACTCGGGCTTTTAATGGTGATTGACCGGACGGCTGCACTGCAGAAGGGATCGGAGCCGGAGCGCCAGCCAAGGCCTATTCATAAGGCCTTTCATCGGAAATGACTTTTCCATCATTGGGCAGAGTATCTGGTGCAGCGAGTTCTACCGCGCCCTTCAGCTTAGTGACGTCTTGCATGTTAGATGCGATGGCTTCGGAGAGGGCTTGGTCGTGATTACTCGATTCTGCCTTCAAGACCATGACGTCTTTTTGACCATCGCGTTGGATAACCAATCTAAGGCGGCCGAGTTCAGGGTGGCGGTTGGCAATTTCGGCTACTTGTTCAGGATGGATGAACATGCCTTTGACCTTAGTGGTTTGGTCGGCACGGCCCATCCAACCTTTGATACGCAAATTAGTGCGGCCGCAGGGGCTTTGGCCGGGAAGTAGGGCTGAGAGATCGCCCGTGCCGAGCCTGACCATAGGGTAGTCGCGGTTGAAGGTAGTGACGACAACTTCACCGACTTCGCCTTCTGCTACGGGATCCTTGGTTCCAGGGCGAACGATTTCAAGGATGACGCCTTCATCAACGATCATGCCTTCGAGGGCTTCGGATTCATAGGCGATGCTGCCTGCATCGGCCGTGGCGTAGACTTGGAAGACGTTGATGCCGCGATCACGATATTCCTGCCTGAGAGAGGGGAACAAGGCGCCCCCCGAAACCATGGCTCGTTTGATCGATGAGATGTCGCTGCCCACGTCTGCTGCCTTATCAAGCAGGATTTTAAGGTAATCTGGAACGCCGACATAGGCCGTGGGTCGCAAGTGCGCAATCGCATTGAGTTGTTGTTCGGTGTTGCCGGGGCCAGCTGGAATAACCGTGCAACCGAGTGCGCGAGCGCCTGCGTCCAAAATCCAGCCGCCAGGGGTCAAGTGATAGGCGAAGGTATTATGGACGATATCGTTCGAGCGGAAGCCTGCCGCATAGAGTGAGCGTGCCGACCGCCACCAGTCTTCGCTGCGGCCTTCAGGTTCAAAAATTGGCCCCGGTGACATGAAAATTCGGCCGAGTGCCTGGGTTTCTGCTGTTGCAAGCCCGCCGAAGGGTGGGTTGGAGGCATGCAATTCTATCAGCGAGGCTTTGCGGATAATTGGCAGTTTGGCGAGCGCTTCCCGCGTGGTGACTTGCTCGGGATTAACGTCGGCGAGATGGGTGTTCCAGCCCGGCGCCATTTCCTTTGCCCGCTGTAGGACACCAGGCAACATGCCAAATTGGGCGCGTTCACGTTGTTCTGGATCACGTGTTTCGAGGCGGTCAAAATGGGCGGGGGTGGTCGTCATTGGAGAGCCTCAGTTTGATGAAGTGTTATGTGTTGGTGATAAGCCTTAACCGCCGGTAGGGTCAATGCTACATGTTGCGTGGTTGAGCAGGGTTTTAAGTGTTGGTCATGCCAGTGATGCTTGAGGATTGGGCGCGAGGATCGCGCTCAGGCCAACGCCCGGCTTCGATATGGGCAAGAAAATCCGCAACGCTTTGGTTGAAAAATGCTGGTTCTTCAAGATTGATGGTGTGGCCGGTGTTGGGGACAATAAGCAACCCGGCCGCCGGGATTACGCGTTTCATGAAGATGGCTGGCCCAAGGCATGGCCAGTCTTCGTCGCCAGAGACAATCAGGGTTGGGACGGTTAGAGAAGCCATCTGGTCTTCGAGATCGTAGAGAGATGGCCGTTCGCGCTGGACGGCTAGCTGCGTATGGGCTGAGCCGATGTTGGAATGCTCAGCCAGCATGCGTTTGAACTCAGCGTGGCCGCGTGGGTCTTTATTTTCGAATTGTACGCGGGTGGGGCCGCTGGCATAAGCGTCAGCAAATGCAGGCATGCCTTTTTCCTCTAGGAAACTGGCGCTGGTGACAGCTTCGGCGCGAAATTTCTCGCGTTCAGATTTTTCAGCACCGTAACCACAGCCGGCAACCACCAGGGATAACGCGCGGTCAGGATAGGTAAGCCCGAAATGTAACGTTGCGAAGCCGCCCATCGAGAGGCCGACTATATGGGCTTTGTCGATTTTCAGGGCATCGAGAACTGAGCGGATATCATCGCGGGCGCGGTTTTGAGAATAACTTTCCAGTTGGCCCGGAATGTCGGAGGGGGGCCAGCCACGTGCGCTGTAGGTAATGGCGCGATAACGGCGCGCAAAGTAACGGATCTGAGGTTCCCAGCTACGGTAGTCGCCGGCAAACTCGTGCACGAAAATGACCGGCGTACCACTGCCGGATTCTTCGTAATAGAGCGCAATACCATCGTCTGTGGTAAGGTGTGGCATCGGTGTTGTCTCTCCGCGTTAGATTGATCGCATCAACGGGTGTTCAGTCAACTTTCCGGCAAGGTGGTCGCGTACGATAGCGGCCATAACAGGGGCCAACAAGAAGCCATGCCGGAAGGCGCCGTTGATATGGATACGCTGGCATGGTTTGTCTACGATAACCTTGGGAACGTTGTCAGGGAAGGCTGGGCGGATGCCAGCTGAGAACTCAAGAATTTCAGCCTCGCCGAAGCCCGGATGCAGTGCATAGGCCAGCCCAAGTAGATCCAATGCCGACCGAACTGTCATGGGGGAGGTATTTTCACTCTCGATCACTGTTGCGCCGACAAGGAAGCGGTCTTCGCTCCAGGGTACAACGTAGAGGGGATGGCGCGGATGTAGCAGGCGAATGGGCCGGCTGAGTATGATGTCTTGTGATCGGATTAATATGCATTCACCACGGACGCCGCGCAGATCCTTCAGCATGTCACCGGCGGCGATGCCGCGACAGTCGATGATCATATCGGCTTTGGGGGCGAGGGTCGGGTTGGTTTCTGCGTCGTCGAGGCTGCTGCCAAACTGGGAATGGGCACCAGCAGCATGAGCCTTATCCAGCAGGTTGCGCATCGCCTCCGGCGTCGTCATGTGGGCTTCATCGGGGTAGTAAAGGCCAGTTGAGAATCTATGCGCGAGATCGGGTTCAAGGTCGGCCAGCCGGTTGCCGGAGACTGTTTCATGGCCAACAGTCATGCGTGCAAAACGCTTTAGCTCGTTTTGATCGCGCGGTGCTGCGAGGACCAAAGTACCTTTTTGGATGAGACCTGGATACTGTTCGCGCCAGAGGCGGGCGGCCTCAAGGCCATATTGCTGGACGAGGGGAGCGGCAGCTTCTGCTTCGCAAAAGGGCGCAATCATTGCGCCGGCGTACTGGCTGGCGCTGTCGGCAAACGGAATGGGATGGCGGTCCAGCAGGGTAATATGGTGGCCTGCTCTTGCGAGGGTTAGCGCTTGCCAGATGCCAAAAATACCAGCACCTGCGATGGTTATCCTAAGCTGGTCTGCGTTCACGTTCTGGGTTCCGATGTTAGTGATTTGTCGAGTTTCACTGTGACAGGATTTTTTCGGTGACGATCAATCCTTGTTGTCGCGGGGTTCGATCATTTGCCGCGAGCGATGCCTTCGCGCCGCGGGTCGGCTGCACCCAGGATGATACCATTGCGGCGTACTAAAATATGAAGACCTGAGGTCATCCAATCGGGGCGGATACGATGACCAAGCGGCTTCATACGGATGGCGTGCCAGATGGCGGGGGCGTGTCGCCAAGGGGCGAGAATATCGACGGTGGTGAAGGCTGCGTCGTATTCCAGCTCAAAGCTTTTTCCGCGACTGCCAAAATTGATCATGGCAGCGGTTGTTTGAGGATCAAGCTTCCAATCGATGATGCCGACGAGTGCTTTGATGACATAGAGAATTATGCGGCTGCCACCGGGCGAGCCTAATACCATTTCAAGGCGGCCTTGCTGGTCGAAAACCATGGTGGGGGCCATGGAGCTGCGCGGGCGTTTGCCGCTTTCAACGCGATTAGCGATTGGGCGGCCCTGGCGGTCTTTAGGGTGGAAGGAGAAGTCGGTTAGTTCATTATTCAGCAGGAAACCACCAGCCCACGAGCCAGAGCCGAAAGCGGATTCGATTGTGGTGGTCATTGAGACGGCATTGCCGTTAGCATCGATGATCGAGATATGGCTGGTGCCAACACTTTCCTTGGTGGCATCTTTACCGAATTTCTGGAGGCTTGTGCTGGGTGGTAAGCCGGGGGCAGGCGGGCTTGTGGCTGCGCGGCGAGGATCGATCAGTTTGGCGCGGGCCGCCAGGTATGTCTCGTTGAGAAGACCGGTGGGGATGGCCACGAACTCGGGGTCAGCCAGATAGCGGTTGCGGTCGGCGAAGGCTAACTTTTCGGCCTCTGCGATGAGGTGCATGAGTGATGGGCGCAGGGCGTCTCGCGGTGAAGTGCCGAGTTCAAAGTGCTCAAGTATTTTCATGGCTTGAGCGACGGTGATTGCGCCGGAAGACGGCGGGCCCATGCCGCAGATGTTGTGGCGGCGGTAAGTGATGCAGATAGGAGGGCGTTCTATGACGCGATAGGCTTTGAGATCGGCTGCGGTGATGTCGCCCTTGAAGTTCGGCGCGGCCCGGACGGCTTCTATGATGCTGTTGGCGATTGGCCCTTCATAGAAGCTTGCAGCACCTTGATCGCGGAGCAGTCGGAGAGTGCGGGCGAAGTCTGGGTTTTTGAGTAGGTAGCCAATGGGGCGCGAGGCGCCGGTCTTGTCAAAGAAATAAGCTCGTGCACTTGGAACGAATGTTTCAGGACCTTGCAGGTAGAGTAGTAACGCTAAGCGTGAAGAGACGCGAAAGCCTTGTTCAGCGAGATTTATCGCGGGCTGGAAGAGGGCTTTCCAAGGCAATTTGCCGTGGCGGCTGTGGGCGTGAGCGAGCAAGCGGGCGAGGCCGGGTATGCCGATGCTCAAGCCGGACTTTACTGCCTTGCGGAAGGGGATGCGTTTGCCTTGGCGGAGGAACCTGTTGGGGTGCGCTGAGGCAGGCGCCTGTTCGCGGCCGTCGTAGGTTTTCAAGGTTTTGGTGGCCGAGTTCCAGTGCAGTAAAAATGCACCACCACCAAGACCTGAGGATTGAGGCTCGACGAGGTTGAGAACCAGTTGCACCGCGATTGCCGCATCAACGGCTGAGCCGCCGCGAGCCAGCATTTCGAGGCCGGCTTTCACAGCAAGTGGGTTCGCGGCTGCAATCATGTAGGTTTTGGCAGTTGTTGCAGATTTGGTCGCCCGGTTGCTAGCGGCTTCGGGGGCGATGCGGGCACGTTGCGCGTGGACGTTCGTGCTGAACAGGCTGATGCCCATCAAAGTAAGCGCCATAATGGATATGGCTGCGGGGGTAGTGTAATGGCTGCGGATTATGGTCAATGGTATCGATCCCGAATTTTCCGAGAGTAGTCTGGTTTATCTGACCAGAGGGCGGTTGGAAACGCTTATGTTTTTGAACTTGGAATTGTGCGCTGGTGGCGCGAAGAAATTATGCGGGGCTACAATAGTCGATCGGCTGTCAGTTCATGATGGCGATGCAGAACGTTGCCTGACACCGCAACGAATTGAAACACTCTATGTTACGAGTAATCAAAAGCGTGAATTGGAATTCGTAACGAACTGTTAACCATGCCCGTTCACGATGCCTGCAAGCCTGAGGTATATGTTGCCGCAGGATGCGTATCGTTGAAAAAGGTATCAGTAAGATGAGTGCTGCACGATCAGGGCGCGTGACTGCGCTTGTCGCAGGTATGGCCGCAATTTTCATGGCGCTTTCCGCGGGTAGCGCTTCGGCACAAGGGTGGTTCTTCTGGGATTGGGGGAATGGTTCGCTGGGAAGTGGCCGCGGTGGGGCTGGGCAACTCGTTGCTTTCCAGCCTAACTACGCGTCTGGCCAAATCATCGTTAGCTTTGCAGACCGGCGTCTCTATTATATTCGGCGGCGTGGCGAAGCAATCAGCTATCCTATAGCTGCTCCGCGTCCGCAAAGCCGCTGGCAGGGTGTGATGCGGATTTCGCGCAAGAAGGTCAATCCGGATTGGACGCCTACACCGAGCATGCGGCGCGAGAACCCAATGCTGCCAGCTTATGTTCCTGGTGGGCACCCACGGAATCCGCTGGGTAAGCGTGCATTGTATCTCGGTTCAAGCCTTTACCGAATTCATGGAACTGATGCACCTTGGACAATTGGGCGATCGGTTTCGAAGGGCTGCATTCGGATGCATAATAAAGATGTTGCGGACCTCTATCAGCGCGTTGGCGTTGGGACCCGCGTGACCGTGAACTGGAAACGGTACTATTCAACCCGCTACTAGAATTCAAGCATTTCTGGCTTTGTTTCAAGGCTGAGTAGCGGGCCATGTATTATCTGGCGGGGATAAAATATGTCTATGACATTGCATATCCCCGCCAGAAGTTTATTGGGCCAAATTATCTCTCCATGCATCAGGTGGATTTCTCCTGAAAGGTAGAATCGGCCTCGTCGTTATAGTTTGCTCAAGCGGTGGCTTCGGCCTCAATCCGCTTGCTGGCGTCATCCGAACTGCCAATCGCGACAGTACGCGGTTTCATGCGCTCTGGAATATCGCGCACAAGGTCGACATGCAGCAGGCCGTCGACTAGATCAGCACCTTCGACTTTCACATGATCGGCGAGCTGAAACCGGCGCTCGAACCCGCGCTGGGCAATGCCGCGGTGGAGGTATTCGGCCGATTTGGCCTCGGCTTTCTTCTCGCCGCGGACGGTGAGCGTCGTTTCCTTGATCTCGACGTTTAACTCATCCTCTTTGAAGCCTGCGACCGCCATTGTGATGCGGTATTCGTTCTCAGAGCGACGCTCGATGTTGTAAGGTGGATAGGTGGGCGCGTCGCTCTCGGCATTGCCAACGCCATCAAGCAATTGGAACAACCGGTCAAAGCCAACGGTCGAGCGATATAGGGGGGCAAAATCATGATGTCTCATCACGTGTTCTCCATAAGAAGCAACTTTGTGTGCACCTGCCCCGATAGGCCAGGTGTCTCAAACGGTTATGCACCCGCTAGGCGGCATGCATGATTGAGAGATAGGTTTTGCTGTTAGCGTTTCAAGAGGGGAGAGGCCCCCTTCCGATGTGTGTGGCCAAGTGGTGCTGCTTTCAATGAGTGTAGGTCAGCCTGCTGTCCAGCCGCCATCGACAACTAGAGACGTGCCGGTAATGAGAGATGCGGCGTCGCTGGCGAGGAATAATACCGCCCCCATGAGATCTTCAACCTCACCGATGCGGCCGAGTTTTATCTTACTTTCCACCCATGCTTTGCGAGCCGGGTCAGCCAGAGTTTTTTCGGCAAGTGGTGTGCGGATGAAGGTGGGGCAGAGGGTGTTGACGCGGATGCCGTGCGGCCCCAGTTCAATGGCCATGGCTTTGGTCAGGCCTTCGATTGCATGTTTGGAGGCGCAATAGACGGTGCGGTCCGGCCCCCCAATCAGGCCCATTTGCGAAGACGTGTGGATGACCGAGCCTTTGATGCCAGCATCAATCATGCGCTTTACGATGGTTTGAGCAACAAAGTAGGCACCACGGACGTTGACCGTCATGACGGCATCGAAGTCATCCTCTGTTATCTCCGTCATGGGGGTTGGGCGATTGAGGCCGGCATTATTGAATAGGATGTCGAACGGTGCCTGGTTGGCCACCAATTCGCGGACGGCGTGGATATCGGAGACATCGACCGCGTTGGCTTCTGCCGAGTAGCCAGCATGGTGCATGGCACTAGTGACGGCATCCAGCTCATCGCGGCCACGAGCCGTTAGCACAACGTGCGCGCCTGCTTCTGCTAAAGCTGTGGCACCTGCAAGGCCAATACCCCGGCTAGCGCCGGTGATCAGCGCGCGGCGGCCATCGAGACGGAATGATGGCGTTTTGGGGAGAGTTATCATTTTGAAAATCCTCTTGCGATGGCAGAACCTCTATAGGAGGTGATGTGGCGTTCGGTGCCTTCAAGGTGTCAGTATTTTCATGTCTGTTTTTTTGTATTGCTGCAATGGTGCCTTGTAAGGCTATGTTGCGCTGTTTTCGGCTAAGCGGATATTTGGGAGCGATAAAATATGAATGAGCCGATGCGTTCAGTGTTGGGTAGTTTAAGGACTTCTGCGCAGAATCTACCCGAAAGCGGTATTATGCGGGTGTTTAACTATGGCCGAAACTGCGAGGGGTTGATCCCGCTATGGGCCGGTGAAGGGGACACGCCCACCCCACCTGTGATCTATGAAGCGGCGACCCGGGCACTGGCTGATGGCGAAACGTTTTACACTTACCAGCTTGGCATTCCGCCGTTGCGTGAGGCTTTGGCGGGGTATGTGTCGAGACTTTATGGCCGCTCAATGGATGCTGACGAGTTTTTCGTCACCGGGGGTGGGATGCAGGCCATCCAACTGGCGATGCAACTTACGGCGGGGCCGGGTGAAGAGGTTGTTATTCTGGCGCCGGCATGGCCCAATTTTGAAGGTGCGGTTTTAGGCCAGGGGGCCGTGCCGAAATTCGTGCCGCTGGAGTTTGGTGCCAACGGCTGGCAGTTGGATCTTGATCGCCTGTTTGATGCGTGCGGACCGAAGACGCGGATTTTGACAATCAACTCGCCTGCGAACCCGACGGGTTGGACTGCATCAGAAGAAGAGTTGCGGGCGATTTTGACGTTCGCGCGATCACGCGGGCTTTGGATTATCGCGGACGAGATTTATGGCCGATATTTCTACGAGGGTTCCGGTGATCGCGTTGCGCCGAGCTTTCAGACCATGCGTGAGCCGGGGGATCTGATCTTGTTTGTGCAGACATTCTCAAAGTGCTGGGCAATGACAGGTTGGCGGATGGGCTGGCTGCAGGGGCCGAAAGAGCTTGGGCAGACGGTTGAAAACCTTATCCAATACAATACATCCGGCGTGGCTACATTTATGCAGCACGCTGGCGTGGCGGCGCTTGAGCAGGCTGATGAGTTTGCGCAGTCTCAGATCAATCGTGCGCGTGAAGGCCGAGAGATTGTCTGTTCTGCGCTTGAGCCGTTCGGGAATGTGCGTTTTGCGTGGCCTGATGGCGCGTTTTACCTGTTTTTTGGCATTGAGGGGCAGACGGATTCGATGAAAACCGCGTTCCGGCTCGTCGATGAAGCCAACATTGGGATGGCGCCAGGCGCGGCGTTCAGCCCGAGTGGTGAAGGACATTTCCGGATTTGCTATTTACGCTCAGCGACTTTGTTGAAAGAGGCCATGCAACGTTTTACGAGGTGGCTTAGTTGAGCGATGTTGAGGAAAATCAATCCCATATATCTGCTGAGGGGCTTTCGTCTCAGATCATGAGCCGATCTTTTTTTGCCACGCTGATCGGACTGACATTCGTGATGAACACGATCGGCCGGGGGGTGACGGAAACGTTCGCGGTATTTTTGCTGCCGGTTGAGCAGGCGTTCGATGTGACGCGATCCGAGATTTCGGCGACATATTCAATTTACATGCTGGTGCATGGGCTGGCTGCACCATTTGCGGGGCAACTCATTGATCGTTTGGGGGCGCGGATTACCTACGCCACGGGGTTGGTTTTGCTTGGCGCGGGATATGTCGGTGCGGGAATGTCTGATGCATTGTGGCAGTACTACCTGACGGTTGGCGGGTTGGGCGGGCTTGGTGCCGCGTGTCTTGGGATGGTGGTTGCATCAAGTTTGCTTGTGCGGTGGTTTACGCGCCGTCTTGGAACGTTGATGGCGTTGCCTTATGCAGCCGTCGGGGCGGGAATGCTGATCATTCCGCCGCTTAGTCAAATTCTTCTGACGCATTATTCCTGGCGCGTATCACATCAAATTCTGGGGGGTAGTGTGCTTGCATTTCTGCCATTGGTGATGGTGCTGCCGCTGCGGAGAATTACGTTCGGTTCGATTGAATGGCAGGCCCTAAAGTTGCAGGCAGGAAATTCTGGAAAACCGATATGGACGGCCATGCGGGCGATGCGCACCGGTGGGTTCTGGGCACTGTTCGGAGTTTATTTTTTTGTATCTGTCGCAGCTTATTCGGTGCTGCCGCAATCGGTTGTGTATCTGGTTGAGCGTGGGTTTGACCCGCTTGTCGCGGCAAGCGCTTTTGGCGTGACAGGGGCGTTATCGGTGTTTGGTGTTATTGCCACCGGCTGGTTGTCGGATCGACTGGGGCGGCTGACGGCGTTCGCTATTACGGTGGCATTCACGATCACAGGCACGCTTTCGCTGCTGAGCGTTGCTTGGTTTCCGAGCCTCACTCTGGTCTATGCGTTTGTGTTCTTTTTCGGAATTATGCAGGGCGCGCGTGGGCCGATTATCGCGGTGATGGTGTCGGTTCTGTTTCGGGGAGGGTCGGTCGGCACGATCTTTGGCGCGCTATCGATGGCGCTGGGATTTGGTGCTGGGTTTGGCTCGCTGATATCTGGCATGTTGCGCGACGTGACGGGTGATTACATCGCTTCGTTCATGTTGTCGGCCTTGTGTTCGGCAATCGGGCTGGGGATCTACTGCATTGCCCCCAGTTTGCGGTTGGAGCGGCAGGCAGCACTGCCGGAGTAATGATGAGTGGGTGTTTGGGGTGTTTTTTGTTCTGCAATGATCTCCGCGAGAGCAGTGTTCTTTTATGCGAGGTGCTTGCCGCGCTGAGCCAAACAAAGCACGCGCCGGGTCGCAATGTGCTCCCGCCTACCGGCATGTCGCCACAGGTTTCCTCTTCCCGAGCGCTTCCAGCTAAAACAGTCCGGCTTTAGTGTTTCCCAGTTCTAGTGCTCCATGAAGATTGGCAGCTTTGAATGGGCAAGGAGATAGTTGGTGGCGCCGCCGAGAATCATCTGGCGCAACCGGCTTTGAGTGTAGGCACCCTTGACGAGTAGGTCGCCACCTAGTTTTGCGGTTTCTTCGAGGATTGCGGCGCCAGCTTTGCGGCGACCGGCTGGCACTGTCAGCTCATCGGCGTTGATGCTGTGGTGTTTGAGGTAGTCACACAGTTGCGCCCCGCTGGGGCCTGGGACAACGGCCTCGGGGACGGTGAGGACGGTTACTTTTTCGGCATTCTTGAGGATCGGTAGGGCGGTTGCGATTGTGTGTGAGGATTCTGTTGAGCAGTTCCAGGAGATTACAACGTTTTTGCCGAAGCCCCCTTGCAATTCAGGTGGAATAATGAGGACGGGGCGGCCGCTATCGAATAGCGCGGCTTCAAGAGTTGTCATGCGAGGCAGGCCTTCTTGGGAGTTTGGCCGACCTATAACCGTCAAGTCGAATACGCGGCTGATCGAGCCTAGTCCGACATCATCCAATGGGCCTTCATTATTCCAGACGAAATTGGCGCCATTGGCATTCGCGGCTTCGTTGAGGACAAAGCCATCAAAGACATTCTTTGCGTTGGCCAGCGTTTCTTCTTCATCTTCTTCGCTGACAGGAAAGCTGACTGCTACGACTGGTTCGGCACCGACGACCTGGAAGCGGGGTGCGCGCAGGGCCATGCCTGTAACTGTTGAGCCATGCTGCTGGGCGAATTCCTTGGCGGCCCGCAATGGTCCGGTGATGGCTTCGTAATCTTCCATCGGCACTAGAATGGACTTCATGACTTTCTCCTGCTCACCATCGGGTTTGGGCATGCCTCGGCACGATGGCGGGAGGATAGCATTGTTCGGGGCTGTTGTAGATTGCGAAGAGGCATTGTTTGTGGGGTTAATAGGTGAAAAGCAGATTGAATGTACCGTAGGGGCTGATTTCCTTGTCGCGATTGCTTGTTATTCCTGCTGAGAGGCGGAGTTCGGTGTTGTTCCAGCGGTATTGAGTGAATCCACCAATGTGGCCGGCTTGATATTCTTTGTCCCCGATGGCGCCTGCTTCGAGGCCCAAGTCAATGCTCTTATGGAACCGATGGCCGAGGCGCAGGTCGGCTTTGAATGAGCGAAATACCGACGACCAGCTTGTATTGCTGCTGAGCCAGTTTGAGTAAGGTAGATTAAGCCAGGCTTCGATGCTGGCGGTTGGGCCAAAACGGCTGCCTGAGACGGTGTTGTTGGGGTCTTTCGGTGAGATAATGTGGCCATTGCCGGCGATGCCGCCGAAGGCCTTGAGAGTGAGTTCTCCTAAACGCCATTGATAGCCGGCTACCACTTCGCCGAATGCCTGCCGGCCATGAAAACGTTCGGTTCTCTGGGTTTTTCCGAGGGCTCGGGCGCCAACGTAGCTATAACCGCCGTAGCCGGCGATAGAGCGAAAAAGAAGGGCATTTGAGTGAATGCCGCCAAAAGGCGCGATGGTGGTGCCAGAGTAGATCGACCAGCTTTTGTTGGTGATATGAGCGCCCATCCAGGTTTGGCGCCAGTCTTTGCTCTTTACCTGCTTTTCTTGAGCTTTGGAGGTTATGGCGACAATGACAACGCCGGTGTCTTTATCAACGATTTCGATCGTTCGACTGCTGGCGGGCAAGCAAGCGAAAAGCGACAATAGCAAGTATAGCGCCGTCGCTCCTTTAAGTGTTGAAAGTCCCCGCACACACAACAAAATTTTGCACCAAATATATACGGCGTATTTAACATGCCGCATTCACTCATTGTGGTTAGGGTGTGCTTTGAATTAGGTGCAAGTCAAGATGGTAAATACTTTGTAAATTACTTACTACCTTAAGTACGGATATTTTATGCATGCAATTTAAGGTTGTCGATGGGGTTTTGCTTTCGATCCACGATAGAAGTCTTCCATGAAAAAGCGCCGCGAATTAGATATTCGCGGCGCTTTTTATGCTTTTCGTGTCGGTATCTGAGGCTCGACCTGAATGATCCCGTTAAGATACGGAAACACTAGCTGCGGGATGAAAACTGCCAAGCGGCAGGAACGGCCAGTGCGACGAGAGCCACCTTCACAGCATCTGCGGCAATGAAAGGCCAAAAGCCGTATTCGAGAATTGGTTTGTCCCAACCGAGGACCGAGCCAAGCCAAAACACGCCTAAAATATAGATAGCGGCTGCACCGATGGTTGCGGCGATGAAGGCAAGCCCGATGTTGCGGGAGAAGCCTTTGTCAGCCAGCCAACCGGTGGATGCGGCGGCCAGAAGATAACCTGCGAGGTAGCCGCCGGTGGGGCCGACCATATAGGCCAAGCCGATACCTTTTTCCGGCGTGCCGGCAAACACTGGAAGCCCCGAGGCACCTTCGACAAGGTAGAGTGCGACAGCTGCAACACTGAGACGTGCGCCAAGTGTGAGGGATAAAGCGAGGACAACAAACAACTGCATTGTCATCGGGACAGTTACAAACGGAACCTTGATCTTTGCAGACAAGGTCAGAAGAAGGCTGCCAAGGATGGCGACGACGACCGTTTTGAAAATGGTGTTGTCACTCGTGGGCCACCAGGCTTCGGCGAGTGTTACTGAGCGAGTTGGTGTCATGTATCAGTTTTCCGTGCGGTTTTTGGGGCGACGTTGAATTCCGGCTTCTGCTGTAAGCTTCTACCGCGATATTTGGCATGGTCTGCTCTGGCATGCAAACGAGAGCTCAAGAGAGAGTTGGGGCGAGGCCGTAATCTGTCATTGCGGCCTTCGAAGTGCTTCGGGGAAGTGCTTCGGGAATGATGCGGGGTTCAAGGCATCCTGTTGCAGAAATCTACCGCAACTTTGTCAGCCCCAGCTTGAAGCCCGAGAGCGAGATTGGAATTCCTATGCCAGCTTCCTCGGTTTGGAAAATAATGAATACGGCGTTTTTGCCGTTCGAGAGCTGTTTGATCAGTTTGTCCTCGACCACCACTTGCGCATAGCAGGCAAAGGAATGGCACCTGAGGAAAGGCGCATGGCCGACATCCTTGCCGTCAATCTTGAGGCCGAGGCCTGGAGGAAGGAGTACGCCGAGGGGCGCAAACACTCGCAACACCCTGGTGCCGTTAGAGAATTTTTGGAAATATACAGTCAAGCCAACGTTGTTGCGATCCTCCGCGGTGACGCTTTGGACGAGCGCACAGATTTTTTTCTTGGCACCAGGTGGCGGGTCTTTGCAGACAACCTGCCAGTCTCCATGCTGTGACTTTACTTGGCCATCAATGTTTTTTTGCGCCAGAGATTGTGAGTTTATGCACAGGATTAGCAGGGATGTCGCGGCAATGCTTTTTACAATCGAGTAACTAGCAATCTGCTTGACGATGCGCAGAGCTATGTTCTCGATTGTCAGCCCGCTAGACAGTAAATCCTGGCACTTTATCCTGCTGCGTATCGCCGCAAGTCCCCTCAAATGCATATCCCTCAGCTCCGTTTTGCGGCCTATTGCATGTCGAGACTGCCTCGAACGCACAACGTTTGATTGCACAAGGCGGTAGCGTGTGTGAAATTATTTAGGCCGAATTGGGACTGTTAAACGAAATCGGGGTTGATATTTCGGTCGCGTGGAACAGAACATTGAGGCAGCGACGCAATTCCACAATTGGAATTTGTCGTGCTCAGGGATATCGGGGATTATTATGACGTATCGAGGATTATGAGACGTTTGGAACCATTGTGCGCGTTATGTGCTCGTTGGTAGATTTCATAAATAGTTCGAAGTTCAAGCAACAAACCGCCAATTTGTGCTAGGTGCGGATTGTGTTAAAAACAGGCCGCACTGGTCACAAGGGCCGCACTGGGCTCAGATTACACTAGAGATGGGGGAAGCGCCGGGTGACCGGGGCAGTCAGAATGATCAATCGGATCTGGAACACTTTCTTTTTCGCAGCAATCTCGGTGCTTACCGGTGTTGGTGCTGCTTCAGCGCAATCAAGCTCTGGCGTCGGTCAGCCGTATAATGGGCAACTTGGTTTGCAGGGTGCTGTCACGCCGGTCATGCAGGAAATTACCGCGTTCCACAGCATGGTGAACATAATCATCATTGCGATCGCAGTCTTCGTGACCGTTCTGCTGCTCTATGTGATTTTCCGGTTTAACGCGAAGGCGAACCCGACACCGTCGCGATTCTCGCACAACACTACAATTGAAGTCGTGTGGACGGTGGTGCCGATCCTCATTCTCGTTGTAATCGGTGTGTCTTCGTTCAAGTTGCTGTTCTTGCAGTACGAATATCCAAAGCCGGATCTGACAATCAAGGCGATCGCGAATACTTGGTACTGGGAACATAAATATCCTGACCACGGCAATTTCACGGTGTCATCGAATATGATCCGTGATGAAGATATGCTGCGCGCGAAGATGGGCGATGATAAGTTCGACAAAAAGTATGGCGACTTGGAAGGGTTGGCGCTGTTGAAGGCAACGTTTACCGATGCGAGGCCGCTTTACGCCGCTAAAGGTCTCGTGCGGCAGTTGTCCGTGGATAATGACATTGCTGTGCCGGTCAATGCCGTGGTGCATGTGCTGGTCGGTTCAAACGACGTGATCCATGCATGGACCATCCCTTCGTTCGGCTCAAAAGTGCAGGCCGTGCCAGGGCGAACCACAGCGACATGGTTCAAGGCCACGAAGATCGGCGTCTATTATGGCCAGTGCTCGGTGCTTTGCGGCAAGGATCATTCGGCTATGCCGATTACGGTCCGGGTTGTCAGTCAAGCTGATTTCGATCGATGGGTAGTGGCTGCCAAAGCTGAGAAATGGGACGAAGCGCGAAAAATTCTGCTGGCGGCAACGGCTGCGGCAGGAAAAAAGAAAGTCGCGCTGGCGGGCTCTTTAAACTAAGTGGTCCGGGAAATTCGCAATCTGGGTGGCAGATCGTCGCCCGAGTTCATTTGACTGACGTTGCTGCGAGAAGAGGAATTATTGATGTCCAGCCCGGCTCACGCTGAACACCACGACCATAAGCCAGGGTTTATGGACCGTTGGCTATTTTCCACCAATCATAAGGATATTGGTACGCTGTACCTCATCTTTGCGATGATAGGGGGGATTGTTGGTGGTGCGCTATCCGTTGGAATGCGTTTGGAACTCCAGGAGCCGGGGATGCAGTACTTTGCAAACCCGCACAGCTACAATGTGTTCGTTACAGCGCATGGGCTGATCATGGTGTTCTTCATGGTTATGCCGGCTGTGATTGGCGGCTTTGGGAACTGGTTTGTGCCGCTGATGATCGGTGCGCCGGACATGGCATTCCCTCGGATGAATAATATCTCGTTTTGGCTGTTGCCGGTTGCTTTGATATTGCTGGTGACGTCGTTGTTTGTTGAGGGGCCACCTGGTGCCAACGGTGTTGGAACAGGATGGATTGTGCTGGCGCCGCTATCGTCGCTGGCCGGTCACCCAGGGCCGGCGGTTGATTTCGGTATTCTGGCGCTGCACCTTGCTGGTGCGTCATCGATTCTTGGTGCGATTAACTTTATCACTACGATTTTTAACATGCGCGCGCCGGGCATGACGCTCCATAAGATGCCGCTGTTTGTGTGGTCGGTTTTGGTTACTGCGTTTCTGTTGCTGTTATCACTGCCGGTGCTTGCTGGCGCGATTACCATGCTGCTGACGGACCGAAACTTTGGCACGACGTTTTATGAAGCGGCAGGTGGTGGGGATCCGCTGCTCTATCAGCATCTGTTTTGGTTCTTTGGCCATCCGGAAGTTTACATTCTAATCCTTCCAGGTTTTGGGATGGTAAGCCAAATTGTTTCAACTTTCTCTCGGAAACCAATTTTCGGTTATCTTGGCATGGCCTATGCCATGGTTGCTATTGGCTTCGTCGGATTTATTGTGTGGGCGCACCACATGTACACATCCGGTATAAGTGTTGATACGCAAGCCTACTTTACGTTCGCAACAATGGTGATTGCGGTGCCTACCGGCATTAAGATCTTCTCATGGATTGCGACTATGTGGGGTGGAACGATCTCGTTCCGGACGCCAATGGTATGGGCGCTGGGCTTTATTTTCGTGTTCACCGTTGGTGGTGTGACTGGTGTGATGGTGGCCAATGCCGGTGTCGACCGATCGTTGCACAATACCTATTATGTGGTTGCGCATTTCCACTACGTGCTGTCACTCGGCGCGGTGTTCGCGATCTTTGCCGGTTGGTACTACTGGTTCCCGAAAATGACCGGCTACGAGTTTTCGGAATTCTGGGGCAAGTTGCACTTCTGGTTGACTTTTATCGGTGCAAACATCCTGTTCTTCCCGCAGCATTTCCTAGGGTTGGCAGGTATGCCGAGGCACTATGCTGATTATCCGGAAGCTTTTGCCTACTGGAACAAGGTGTCGTCTTACGGCTCATACATCACGGCTTTTGCCACTCTGGTCTTTTTCGTTGGATTGGCGTTATCGCTGATCCGGGCAAAGAAGGCCGCTGATAATCCTTGGGGTGAAGGTGCAACGACGCTTGAGTGGACGCTATCGTCGCCGCCGCCATTCCACAGCTTTGAAAAGTTGCCACGGATCACAGGCGATGAGGCTCACTAGAGCATTATTCGATCAAATGGAATCGCAATCGAGATCCAATTGATCTGGTGAAAATGTGCGAGCTTGATGAGATGTTTGGTGGAGAGTTCGAGCTCCGGGTGAGCGGGATTAAGTGCTGCTCGCCCGGGTTGTTGAAAGATGTAGCGAAGAAAGCAGTCCGCGAATGTCGGATGTGAGTTTTGAAGAAACTATTCAAGCTGACGGTGGCTTCGGTGGAAGTGAGGCATTGCCTCTCGGTGGCACCGTGGGTGACTTCGTGGCGCTATTGAAGCCGCGAGTAATGTCGCTTGTGGTTTTCACGGCACTGGTTGGGATGGTTGCCGCGCCTGGTGGTTTGAATCCTGTTCTGGGGTTTATTGCATTGCTCAGTATTGCCGTGGGTGCGGGAGCATCTGGTGCGCTGAACATGTGGTATGACGCTGACATTGACGCGAAAATGGCACGAACGGCGGGCCGGCCGATCCCCCGCGGACGAGTTACAAAACAGGAAGCACTGACCTTTGGGGCCGTGTTATCGCTGTTTTCGGTATTCAGTCTTGGCTTGTTAGTGAACTGGGTTGCTGGTGCGTTGCTGGCGCTGACGATCGCATTTTATCTCTTTGTCTATACGATGTGGCTGAAGCGTCGGACACCTCAGAATATTGTGATTGGTGGCGCTGCTGGTGCGTTTCCACCAATGGTGGGCTGGGCGTGCGTGACGGGCACTGTCAGTGTTGAAAGCATCCTGCTGTTCTTGATTATATTTATTTGGACGCCACCACACTTCTGGGCGCTGGCGCTTTATCGCTGCCGGGATTACGAGCGGGTTGGTGTGCCGATGTTACCGGTTGTTGCGGGGCTGGATGAAACGCGACGTCAGATCATGATTTATTCGGTGCTGCTGGCGCCGATTGGCATCGCACCATACTTTTTTGGGCTTGGTGGGATTGTTTATCTGGCGGTTGCGTCGGTGCTTGGGGTGGCCTTTGTGTGGTTTGCTGCGACTGTCTACCGGACGCGCGAAGGCCGTGAGGCCGACCAAGCTGCAATGCGGCTATTTAAATTCTCGCTGCTTTATCTGTTCGGGCTGTTCGCGGTTTTGCTTGGCGAGCAGGTGATTGCTCGGATTGCAGGGTAAGGCTAAAGGGTTTTTGAGAATGAGCGATCCTGGTGGCGGACAAGATAGTGATTTGGACAAATCCGGTTTAGAGGAAGCTGATATAGACAATTCGCCGATGCAACAGAATGATGGCATTGAGCTAGAGAAAGAGCGACTGAGAAGGCAGCGGATGCGGTCGATTGCGATTGCATTTGGGCTGGTGGGATTGGTTGTACTTTTTTATGCGGCGTCGATCGTGCGGATGGGTCATTAGTGGCATGAAGACGATTGTTTTTTAGGGTGGTTGAGAGGTTGATGACGTGACGGGTGGCGAAGAGGCAAGCAGAGAGCAGGAGATGCAACGGCGACATCGGCGCGTTGCGTTTCGCGCTGGCGGTGTTGCTGTCGTTATGCTCGGGCTGGCGTTTGCCTCAGTGCCGCTTTACCGGATGTTCTGTCAGGCAACTGGATTTGCCGGGACGACACAGCGGGCTGAAAGCCGGTCGACCGTGGTCTTGAATAAGACGGTTATCATGCGGTTCGATGCCAACGTGGCAGGTGCGCTCAAGTGGTCGTTTGAACCGGTGAAGACAAAATTCAAGATCAAAATTGGAGAAACTCGGGTTGCGCTGTTCCGGGCAACGAACCTCTCGGATAAGCCGGTGACTGGCACTGCGACGTTTAATGTCGCGCCGGAGGCAGCCGGAGCTTACTTCAACAAGCTCGAATGCTTTTGTTTTACCGAGCAAACATTGCAGCCAGGGCAGTCGGTCGAGATGCCTGTGAGTTTTTTTGTTGATCCGGAGTTTGTCAAAAACCGCGCGACACGGAATATCGCACAGATAACACTATCCTATACGTTTTTTCCTATCGATCAGCCCAAACCTGTAGTCAAGTCTGGGAAGCAGGCACAAGCTGATGTGAAGGGAAAGCAGCGGTTAGGTAAGGGGACTTGAAGGTTGAACTTGTAGATTGAGCTTCCGGCCTAAAACTTGAAGCCTCGGCTTCCTGCTTGGACTTGTAGGCCGAGACATGAGGCTTGAGATTATGGCCTAAACTTGAGGCTGGAATTTGGTGATGTCGCAAGCGTGCCTGTTGGCAACAATGGCACCATGCGGCGGGGATTGATGGGACGGAGAGAAACTATGGCTGATGGCCACACAAACGAACACGACTATCACCTTGTTAATCCAAGCGCTTGGCCGTTGCTGGCTTCTGTCGGCGCGCTGATTATGGCTTTCGGCGCCATCATCTGGATGCGCTCATTAGGTGGAGGTGAGGGGCTTTTTGGGCTGTCTGGATCGGCAGGCTTTTTTGTTGGGTTGATGTGGGTGGTGGCGATCTCCTTCTTCTGGTGGCGCGATATCATTCGGGAGGCACATGCAGGTGACCATACGCCGGTGGTGCAGCTTCATCTGCGCTATGGCATGCTGTTGTTCATCGCCTCGGAAGTAATGTTCTTCGTTGCTTGGTTTTGGGCGTATTTCGATGCCTCGTTGTTCCCCTCAGGCATTAGCGGGCTGCCGGTGACGGGAGCCGATGGGGTGGTGACGCCGTCTGACACGTCGATCGTAGGGATGATTCAACGCAATGAGTTGACGGGTGGGCACTGGCCGCCGAAGGTTTCCGAGAATTTCCAGCATACGTTTAATCCTTGGGGGCTGCCGCTGGTCAATACGCTGATCTTGCTATTGTCCGGCACGACGGTGACGTGGGCGCATCACGCGTTGCTTAAGGGTGACCGCAAAGGGCTGGTGTGGGGCTTGGCTGTGACTGTGGTGTTGGGGGTATTGTTCACCGCGTGCCAAGCTTATGAATATGGCCATGCAGCGTTCAGCTATTCCGGGCATATCTATGGTGCGACGTTCTTCATGGCGACCGGTTTTCATGGAGTGCATGTCATCATTGGGACGATCTTCCTGTTTATCTGTTTGATGCGGGCACTTGCGGGTCACTTCACGCCCAAACAGCATTTCGGGTTCGAGGCAGCTGCGTGGTATTGGCACTTCGTTGACGTGGTGTGGTTGTTCTTGTTTGTCTCTATCTATGTCCTGGGCGCAGGTTCAGGTGTGGGGCATTGATGATCCGATATTGATCTGGTCTAGAGCACATTGATCTTTGATGGAATCACGTGAAAGAGTTTGAGCGTGCTCTAAGCTTTTGTTTTAGAGACTGATTCACGCTTTAGGTCGAAGCAGAAGTGCTTCAATCTAAAACAATCAGGCTCTAGGCCCAAATCCTTTGCTGAGCAGTTGAGTAGGTTTGGATATCCAGAGCTTTAAGAATTTTTTTTTGCGGGCGGCTTGGTGCCGCCCGTTTTTTATTTGGACGACTTGGGTTATCTCTCAAAGCGTGTCGGACTCGCGACGTGTTTGAACTTTGTGAGCCAGAACCAGGAGGCGACATGAAAAAAGAGGGCGCTGATGTAAGTGAGGCATCCTTATCGCCGTCGCCATATATTGCTGGCCTTAAAGGGCGTTGTCCGAGATGCGGTAAGGGGGCGCTGTTTATCAGCGCGTTTAATATCGATCTGAAGCCATCGTGCGAGAGCTGCGGGCTCAGCTACAAATTTACTAATGCGGGAGACGGTCCGGCCGTTTTCGCGATCATGATATTGGGTTTTTTGATGCTGGGTGGTGCGCTGCTGCTGGAGTTTTCCGTTCATCCGTCGGTATGGGTCCACATGATTATCTGGGGACCGATGACGTTGTTTCTGGCATTTGGATTGTTGCGGCCACTGAAAGCTACGCTTATAGCTTTACAGTATGTCCACAAGGCCGCGGAAGGCCGGCGGGTTGAGGACTAGGGAAAATGCTGCAGCGATTTTGCCAGTCTGGGTTAGTACTTCTGAGCGTCTTCACGTTGGCGGTTTTGTTTCTGCTGGTGTCTCTGGGCAACTGGCAATGGCAGCGAAAGGTGTGGAAAGAAGGTGTGATTGGCCAGCTTAAAATTGCTGCCATGAACGAGCCTTTGCCGGTTGATTTGCTGAAGCCACGTGATGATGGCACGGGGTTTGGAGTGCGCGCGACTGGGAGTGCGTCGCGTGGACGCTCTGGGACGCGGATTGCACTAGCGAAATATACGCCGGTGACGATAACGGGGCGATTTCATCATGACCAGGAAGCTTACGTGTTCTGGACGCGTGGTGTGGCTGTCGGATATTTGGTATTCACGCCGATGACTACGGAAAGCGGGCTACGGATATTCGTTAATCGTGGGTTCGTGCCTACGAAGTTGAAATCTCCTGAGACGCGCGCTGAAGGTCAGACCAAGGGTTTAGTGAGTGTGAAGGGCGTACTTATTCGGCGCTTTAATAAGACCGGGTTATTCACACCGCAAGCCGATCTGACAAGCCGGACCTGGTATGCTATTTTGCCGAAGGAAATGGCGGTGGTTGTGGCTGAGAAATCGGGGTTGTCTGTTTTGACAACCTATACGATTGAGGCGAATGAGGCGGCCAATCCTGGTGGGTGGCCCAAGGGACGCAGCATTGCTCAACGGATTAGTGACATTCCCAATCGACATCTAGGCTATGCGGTGACGTGGTGGGGGCTTGCGTTGACATTACTGGGTGTTTACGCAGCGTTTGTTTTTTCCAGGTTGCGAGCGCGTACTGGAGAACATTGATAAGATGGCGTCAGATGCGGGGAGCATGGCAAGTTGCTGGGATAGTGGGTTGGACAGGCTATTTGCTTTGTAAGCCTCAAGGGTTCCTTTGCCGACGCTTGGTATCCAGGCATCGGCGTATCCAGGCATTGCCCCGGAACACGACGCTAACCGTTTGGTTGTGTTCTGGATTCACAAATGCTTGACGACCTACGCTTGGGAATCAATCGTCTGATCCAGAACACTAGAGCACATTGATCTTTGATGGAATCACGTGAAAGAGTTTAAGCGTGCTCTAAGCTTTTGTTTTAGAGACTGATTCATGCTTTAGGTCGAAGCAGAAGTGCTTCAATCTAAAACGATCAGGCTCTAGCTTACTTGTTTATAGTGTTGCATCTTTACGGGTACTTCGAGCCTGACATTCGGGCCAATGGTTTTGGATGCAACACTTTTTGCATCTCTCGTTGATTTATTTCTGGAATTTCAGAGCTAAATCAAGTTTCGCGTTCCAGGTTGTGACGACCTGGAACATTCTAAATCTGTTTTCGCGAAATAGTGGTAGATGCCGTGAAATATATTTCCACCCGAGGAGAAGCGCCGGTTCTGGAATTCGAGGACGCGCTGTTGGCTGGCCTCGCGCGGGATGGCGGGCTTTATGTGCCGGAAGTTTGGCCAACTCTGACGCCGAAGCAGATAGCGGGTTTTGCCGGGCAGCCTTTCCATCAGGTGGCAGTTGATGTGATCGCGCCATTTGTTGGTGATGCTATCGAAAGGGCGGCACTTGAGCGGATGACACGAGAGGCTTATGCGGGGTTTCGGCATCCGGCGGTTACGCCACTGGTACAGATTGCGCCTGGGCGGTTCGTGCTTGAGCTGTTTCATGGGCCGACGTTGGCGTTTAAAGATGTGGCGATGCAGTTGCTCGCACGTTTGATGGACCACATTCTGATTTCGCGGGGGCAAAGGGCGACGATTGTTGGGGCAACATCTGGTGATACGGGTGGTGCGGCTGTGGAAGCATTTCGTGGCTCCGACAGTGTTGACATGATGATCCTCTATCCACAGGGGCGGGTTTCTGACGTACAGCGACGGATGATGACGACGCCGCAAGATAGCAACGTGCACGCACTGGCCGTGGATGGCACATTCGATGACTGTCAGGCGTTGGTCAAAGGCATGTTTAATGACCACGCGTTTCGTGATCGGGTGGGGTTGACGGGGGTTAATTCGATCAATTGGGCGCGGATCATGGCGCAGGTGACGTACTACTTCGTTGCTGGTGCCGCACTCGGCGCGCCGTATCGACCGTTGTCGTTTGTAGTGCCGACGGGGAATTTCGGAGATATTTTTGCGGGCTATGTGGCGAAGCTTATGGGGTTGCCTATTGAGCGATTGATCATTGCCTCTAATAGCAATGACATTTTACCACGCACGATTGAGAGCGGTGTTTATGAGATGCGCGGTGTGGTGGAAACTACGTCGCCGTCGATGGATATTCAGATATCGTCCAATTTTGAGCGTTATTTGTTTGAAATGCAGGGGCGGGACGCGGCGTTGGTGCGGGGGCAGATGGCGTCGCTGCAGCAGTCGGGACGATTCGAAGTGACTGGTGGTGCGCAAAGGCTTGGGCAAGACTTTGGCGCGGTGGCTGCAAGTGAGGAAGAGGTTGCAGCCGTGATCCGTGCGACACAGGCTGAGACCGGGTATCTTTTGGAGCCGCATACGGCCTGCGGTGTGATTGCAGCACAGCGTTTGGAGCAAAGCGGCAGCGTGGTGCCTCAGGTAGTGCTTTCAACAGCGCACCCGGCGAAGTTTGCCGAGGCGATGGGAGCGATAATGGGGCAGGCTACACCGTTGCCAGAGGGCTTGTCCGGATTGCTGGGGGCTGAGGAGCGGTTTGTTGAAATTGATAATGATCTTGCGGCAGTTGAAACCTATGTTGCTGAGCATGCCCGTGCCGCGGTAAGCGGGGTGACTGCATGACGGTGCAGGTAACGACGCTTGAGAACGGTTTGCGTGTTGTTTCGCAAACCATGGAGAATTTGCATTCCGTATCAATTGGGATGTGGGTTGGCGTTGGCGCACGCGATGAGGCTGTCGCGCAGCACGGCATTTGCCACCTTTTGGAGCACATGGCGTTTAAGGGAACCTCACGTCGGTCGGCGCGAGAGATTGCCGAAGAGATTGAGATGGTGGGGGGCGATCTCAACGCCTCGACTGGTCTTGAGATGACCGCCTACTACGTGCGTGTGCTGAAACCTGATGTTGTGCTCGCGCTCGATATTCTGGCGGATATTCTGCAAAACTCGGTGTTCGACAGCCAGGAACTGGCGCTCGAAAAAGATGTCATCTTGCAGGAAATTGCTGGAACTCAGGATATTCCCGAGGACCTTGTTTACGACATTGTGCAGGAACTGGCTTTCCCTGAGCAAAGTTTGGGGCGGCCGATAATCGGAACTCCTGCTAGCGTGATGGCGCTTGGGGCAGCTGATCTGGATGCTCACCTTGCTGAGCGTTATGTTGCGTCAAATATGGTTCTTTCGGCGGCTGGAGCAATTGAACACGATGAGCTGGTGCGTCATGCTCGAGCCCTATTTGGAGGGCTGAGTGCGGGAGCAGGCAAAAAGATTGTGCAGCCCAGATTTGTTGGCGGTGCGCGTGCATCTACGCGTACATTTGAGCAATCGCAGTTGGTGATTGGCTTTGAGGGACCGGCTTATTCGGCGACCAATTTTTTTGATGCGCAGGTGTTCTCGGGACTGCTTGGCGGGGGAATGTCGTCGCGATTGTTTCAGAAGGCGCGGGAAGAGCGGGGGCTTTGTTATTCGATCTATGCGTCGGCCTGGGGACTGGTTGATAGCGGCATGTTCGCGATTTATGCAGCGACAGGGCAGGATATGGTGAAGGAGCTGGCGGACGTGATTGTCGGAGAACTTCGCGATTGCGCAGGGGGTGGAGTGATGGAGCAGGAATTGGCACGCGCGAAAGCGCAAATTAAGGCCGGACTGCTGATGTCGCTTGAGAGTTCTTCTGTGCGGGCTGAACAGATGGCGCGACATCTGCTTTGTCTTGGCCGGATTATGGAAACAGATGAATTGATTGCGCATGTTGAAGCAACCACCCCCAAGAGCATGACTGATTTTGCGAGCAAATTGCTTGGCGGAAGTAGTCCTGCGGTGGCAGTGGTTGGTGCGGGGGCGGGGTCACTTGAACTGGCTGAAAGTACGCACGCGCTGATGGTGGCGTGAGGAGGTGGGAGTAACGGGTGGATGGCGTTTCTGAGATCCAATCTTGGTCAGGACGTTGCCCCATTGGTGCGGGGGCATAACCTCTATCTGCGCCCGCCGGTGCTCGGTGATTATGGCGCATGGGCGGAGTTGCGTGCCATGAGCCGCGCCCATCTTAAACCGTTTGAACCGACGTGGGCGAGAGACGACCTCACGCGCACTGCCTATCGTCGACGGGTGCGGCACTATCAGAAAGAGCTGCGTGATGATCTCAGCGTATCATTTTTTATTTTCAGGCAAGCTGACAATAGTCTGATGGGTGGGGTGACATTGTCTAATATCCGGCGTGGCGTAACGCAGGCAGCATCCCTTGGCTATTGGATTGGGGTTGCGTACGCAGGCCAAGGGCATATGACGCGGGCGGTGTCGCTGGCGGTGGGGTTTGCGTTTAATGATTTGCGACTGCATCGGATTGAGGCCGCGTGTTTGCAACACAATGCGCCATCTATTCGTGTGTTGGAGCGCAATGGTTTTCTGCGCGAAGGTTTGGCGCGGCGCTATCTCCGGATTGATGGAGAATGGCAGGACCATCTTGTTTTTGGGCTTTTGTGGGAGGACCCACGTCCGCAGGTGATGACATGACGTTGATGGCTTTGCGGGTGTCTAAACAAACTGAGACAGCGTTGGATAGGTTGACTGGGCCGAATTTGGCAATTCAATGTATGGTTGCTGGGTTCGCGCGGGCTCGGTTGACGGTGATGTTTGGTTGTTTGGGTGCGATTGTAATGATGATCGCGATGGCCGTTGCGGTGCCATCTGCGTGGGCGATCGATGCCATCAAAATCACGGGCGATGAGGAGCGCATCGAAATTACGCCGCGCGGCGTGATCATGAATGGCCAGGGAGATAACCTGCGGGTGAATACGGCTTCCGGGCTGGATGGTGTGGTGCGGCAGATGTCGGTCAAGGCGGCAACAGGTGGCACCAATCCGTCATGGATTGTGTTTGCGTTACGCAACGTTTCTGACAAGCCATTGGTGCGCTGGATCACGGCGCAACGCTACCATCTTATTGGTTCTCGGATTATGTGGCCGGATCTTGATGCCCGCCGGATACAGGCATTGACGCCGTCTGTTGGCTTTTTACCGCAGCGGGTGCCAAATGAGCGGGCGGATGTGTTCCGGATTACGATAGAGCCCGGCCAGACGGTGACATATATTGCGGAGCTGGCGAGTGAGCGGGCGCGGATCTATCTTTGGCAACCCCATTCTTATGAACTTCAAGCGCTTGACCGGCAGCTATTCCGTGGGATTATGCTCGGTATTGCGGGCGTTTTGGGCGTGTTTCTGACGTCAATTTTTGCTGCCAACCACAAGGTGATTTTCCCGAGTGCGGCGCTGGTTGCCTGGTGCGTTCTGGCCTATCTGTGTGTTGATTTTGGTTTCTGGCACAAACTGTTGCAACTGAGGGCCGAAGATAACGCGGTTTATCGAGCGGCGACTGAGTCTGCTATCGCGGCCAGCTTGGTGATTTTTCTGCATACGTTTTTGCGGCTGGGATCATGGCACGGTTTCTTCCGCATGCTGTCGTGGGTATGGATTATTGCGCAGTTGGCGCTGGTGTTTGTGGCTATTCTGGATCCGCGTCTAGCCTCGACATTTGCGCGGCTTTCGTTCGTGGCCATTGGCGCATTGGGTGGCCTCTTGACGCTGTTTCTGGCTGTTCGCGGGCAAGATCGGGCGCTGTCTCTTATTCCAACGTGGATATTGTTTTTAGTTTGGATTTTTGGTGCAGCGGTAACCCTGACGGGGCAACTCAGCGGAGAGATTGTGGTCTCGGGGCTCGTGGGCGGGCTGACACTGATTGTTGTGTTGATCGGGTTTACGGTGATGCAGTTCGCGTTTGGATCGGCGCCGGTGCATGTGAGTGCTACGCCTTCTGAGCAGGGACTGCGCTCATTGGCGGTTGATGGGGCTGGGGCGGCGGTTTGGGAGTGGCATGCGCGACGGGGAGAAGTCAAAGTCAGTCCAATTATCGAGGAGTCCCTAGGGCTGAATCACGGTGAGCTTTCAACCAAGACTGATGCTTTCCTGAAGCATCTACATTCGGGAGATCAGGAGCGCTTCCGAGTTTTGCTGCGATCTGTTGAAGAGCGAAGTGAAGGCATGTTGCGGACCAATTTCCGCATTCGCCACGCCGATAATTCGTATCGTTGGTTTGACCTTGAGGCGTCAATTGTGCCGTCGGCTGACAGTCGTGCGCTAAGGTGTGTGGGATTGTTACGGGATGTCACCGATCAGAAGCGCGCGCATGCACGTCTACTGCACGACGCGGTGCATGATAGTTTGACGGGATTGCCCAATCGGGAACTGTTTCTGGACCGGCTTCAAGTTGCGAACGAGAGTTCTCGGCGAGGAAGCGGTCGGCGGCCGGCTGTTGTGTTCATTGATTTAAACAAGTTTAAGGCCGCAAACGCATCGTTTGGGCTGCTTGTTGGCGATAGCTTGCTTTTGACGGTTGCCCGCAGGCTTTCTCGCCATCTCAGGTCGCAAGATACTTTGGCGCGGGTTGGGGGCGATCAGTTCGCAATCCTGCTGCCGGATGGGTATGGGAGTAATAGCGGAAAACCTGAGTTGACCGAGGCTGGCGCCGGCGCTTTTAATCCGCCTCAGCATCAGGTTGCTCAGCTTATGGCATTCGGTGAGGAAATTTGCCGTTCACTGCGGACGCCAATACGAATTGCAGGCCAGGATGTGGTGCTCACGGGAAGGCTAGGGATTGCGCCTTATGATGGGCAGGAGAGCGACGATAATAGCTTGCTGAAGGATGCAGAGATTGCGATGTACCAGGCCAAGCGGACTGGCGCAGGCGAAGTCGCGCTGTTCCGGGCTGACATGCGTCGCGCGTACGATGATAGGGCAGAGATCGAGGGCGAGTTAAGCAAGGCGCTTGAGAAGCGGCAGATCAAGGTATTGTTTCAGCCTATTATTTACTTGCCGACCGAGGAACTTGCTGGATTTGAGGCTTCGGTTCGGTGGGATCATCCACGATTAGGGCCACTGAATCCGAGCGAGTACATATCGACAACTGAGGACAACGATCTAATCGTCCAGCTCGGCAGCGATATGCTCTCGCAAGCAGTGGAACAAGCGGCACTGTGGCAAGAAGAGTTGCCACGAGTGGATAATCCTTTGTTTGTGAGCATTAACGTTTCGAGCCGCCAGTTGTTCCGGCAGGATTTGATCCAGGAGATCCGGCATATAGTCGGGAAATCGATTGTGCCGGATGGGGTGTTGCGTCTTGAGGTGAATGAATCCCTGGTGATGGAGAATCCGGAGCGGGCGACGGAAATACTTGAATCTCTGAAACTGGCCGGCGCGCGGCTAATACTCGATGACTTTGGGACCGGTTATTCATCGCTGGCCTATTTGCAGCGGTTCCCTTTTGAAACGATTAAGATCGACCACGATTTGGTCGAGGCAAGTGCTGAAGACAGTAGCTGTGCCGCAATCGTTCGTTCGATCGTGGCTTTGGCACATGAACTTGGCAAAAAAGCAATAGCGGCGGGTGTGGAATCATCGGAAGATGTTGGTGTTCTCCGGTCGATCGGTTGTGAATATGCGCAAGGGTTTTATTATGGCGAACCGATGAGCAGTCGGGGGGTGCTGGATCTTATCCGGATTATAAGTAAGTCGGAGCGCAAGCTACATCGACGCGGATTCTTCCGTACGAAGCCAAGTGGTTCAGGGGTTGTGAAGATGCCACCTAGAGCCAATGGTTCGAAGCGGCAGCCTGTTGTGGACGAGCAGGTGGGCAGGGCGCGCCGGTCAGATGTCGCAAATGGGAACAGAAGCGGGAATGGAGTTGAAGGTGGCAGTGAGTCAATGCAACCCAGACCTCGAACTGATAGCGAGGCAAGTCAGTTGACGCCGCAACTGGGGGCATCAGCACTCAGAACACGCCCTCGGCAGGCGAGACCACAAGAGAATGCTGCCCATGTGTCTGCAGCCGGAGACCGACAAGCCCGAGGGAGGCCAGCGTCTGGAAAATCTGCGCTTGAGCAGCAACGACATGCTCAAAGCAGGAGCCAGAAAACGCCTGAACAAGGCTTGCAGGACTGGTCTGCACGGCAGGTTTCGGCGCCAACACCTCACGCGTCCAGCGGGGAGCGCACGCCGCCACCCATTCAATCGACAAAAATGCCGCCGCCATCATCGCGGCCTCCGACACCGCGTCAACCGCCTTCTACCGTGCGGCAAACGCCTGTCCAACGAGCCTTGGGGGGAAGCCAGCCGCCAAGTGTTTCTGAGCGAACGCCAAACTTACAAGAGAGATTGCAAGAGGGGGAAGTAGTCTCCAGCGAGGCCGGTCGCGATCCGCAAGTGCCAACATCCGAGACAAAGACTGCATCTCAACAAGCACGGCGCCAGGAACCTAGTTTGCCTGACCTGACAGCGCTGCCGCCGGGCATTGCCTCCAGTCTCGCAAAGCTGGCAGGGGTTTCCTATGAGCCAGGTGATGTGACCGAAGAAGCGTTGCCGGATTCTGGCGATGGGCGAAAAACTGAGGTGAAGTCTGCGCGGGATGCCCGAAATGTGCTTCGACGCGGGGCATCCAGTGCGACAAAGGTTACCAGCCGAAATTAGAGCACTATTCTGGATTGAGTTGTAGTAGCTGCAGGGTGGCACGGCGATGTGAATTTCGGTTAGGCGTGGCCTGCTTCGGAACTTAAATGCGATGGGTCAATTCCTAGGCGGGATAGAGCCATGTTGTGTTTTGCCTCGAGAGCGGTCTCGAAAATCAATTCATGGTCTGCAGGGCAATGAAGCCAGCCGTTGGCTTGGATCTCATTTTCAAGTTGACCAGGCGACCAGCCGGAATAACCCAAGGCCAATAGAGACTGCCGCGGGCCTGAGCCGGTGGCAATATCCTTTAAAATTTCTACAGTTGCTGTAAGACGCATCGTTTTGCCAATGCTCAGTGTCGCATCATCACCTTCGTAGTCAGAGGTGTGGAGAACGAAACCGCGACTGGTTTCTACCGGGCCGCCGAGATGCACAGGGCGGTCTTCCAAGTTGCCGGTCGTTTGGTTGGTGTGGTCTTCGTCGAGAATATCGAGCTGCTGGAGAAGTGCCGGGAATGTGATGTCGTGTGCACGTTGATTGATGATCAGACCCATTGCGCCGTCAGATGAATGTGCGCAAATGTAGATGACCGAACGGGAGAACATAGGGTCGTTCATCATTGGCATCGCGATTAGAAGCTGGCCTTGCAGTTGATATTCTGCCTGGGCTTCTTGAGTTTCTGTTTCTGGTATCCCGGTCTCTAGGTTCAGGATGCGTGACGGTGTGTTTTTTTTGCTGGGTGGCATGTGACCAACTTAACGCCTCAATCTGGCTGCTGTGAAGCGTCAATATTGGCAATGGTTGCAGATGTGAGCATAACTGAAGATGCCGGGGTGCTGACAGTGTCGATAGCTGACAGTGTCGATACTGGCTTAGCTCTGGCCCGGCATTGGCTCAGTTCTGGTCTGGAACCGATAGGTCTATCGAATTCAGGTGTTCTGCGGGAGAGCTGAGCTTTTGATATTGGAGATTGCCGTGCCATCGATGGAACGCTCGCGGGTGATGGAGTGCTTGATCTCATTGAGATATTGGGCTTTGCGGGCTCTCTTGGTGGGGATCTTTAATTCAGGTGCCATTGTTGCCACGCAGGCTGGGCAGTTTTCTACTGATTGGTCGGTTGGGCATCGCTCGAAGGCACGATTGATTTTTGGTGCTTTACCTGATGCGGCGTCTGGCCAGAGGCTTGTTGCCGGGCTTGAGATTGTGATGGAGAAGGGCTGGAAGACCTACTGGCGGAGTCCTGGCGATTCGGGTGGGATACCACCTCATTTTGATTGGTCCAAATCACGCAACTTACAGCAACCGAGGGTGCTTTTTCCGGGGCCAAAGCGGATAGTCGATAAGACTGGGACGACGATCGGTTATAAAAAGCGGGTTGTTTTTCCGATTGAGCTTGAGGCTGGTAATCCAGGCAGGCCAGTTGGAGTGGCGGTGCGCGTTGATTATGGGGTGTGCCGGGAAATCTGCGTGCCCGCGCGGGCGCTGTTGGCGGTCGAGATCCAGTCAGGGCAGTTGCGCTCGTTACCTTCTGAACTTGCGGTTGCGTTTGCAAAAGTGCCCCATAAGCAGGCGTCTTTGGCGCGCGTGCCGTTAATCGGGAGTTCCGGGCTGCATCAGTTGCCGAGTCTGCGATCTATGATTACTGAGCTGACCGGCGCCTCGCCCCGGATTACTTTTGATATTGCATTTCCAAGTGGGGTTAAGGGCGCGGATTTATTTGTCGAAGGCAGGGGAGTTTTTCTGCCGATGACGCGAGCCGCTGGGCGACGTGGAGACAATATCATTCATTATGAGATCGATCTGTCGGAGGTTGCTGAGCGGGGCTCTCTAAAAGGTAAGTCCGTGCGCCTGACGATGGTTAGCGGAGCTGGGAATTCTGAGGTGGATGTGATTCTTAAGTGAACTTTTGGAAAACTCGATCTACTCTCCCTTACTTCAAGCTAATTTTCATTGAGCGCGGTAAAGATTTGCAATGGACGAGATTCGCTACACTCGATACATATCGCGTGGTGGCGCAGTCATGCCCGTGGGTTGGTATAGTTTTGATATGCACAGGTTAAAAGGAATAAGCAGATGAGTATTCAAGTTGGCGACAAGCTCCCAGAGGCCACGTTTATGGTGATGGGTGCGGAAGGGCCGGAGCCGAAGACGACTTCGGAGGTTTTCGGTGGCAAGAAAGTTGCCATGTTTGCTGTGCCTGGTGCTTTCACGCCGACTTGTCACAAAACCCATTTGCCGGGCTTTGTTGAGCGGGCCACTGAATTGAAGGGCAAGGGGTGTGATGCTGTTGTGTGCACGTCGGTGAACGATGTGTTCGTAATGGATGCCTGGGCCCAAGATACAGGCGCAAATGGGAAGATCACCATGTTGGCTGATGGCGGCGCGCTATTTGCCAAGGCGTTAGGGCTTGATATTGACTTGACTGAGCGCGGGATGGGTTTTCGTTCAAAGCGCTATGCCATGATGGTTGAGGATGGCGTCGTGAAGGTGCTCAATGTTGAGGACGCGCCGCCGAAGGTCGACAAGTCAAGCGCTGAGACGCTGTGCTCGATGATTGACGATAGCCTCTGAAGCTAAAGCCTGATTGTTTTAGGTTGAAGCGCTTTTGCTTCAACCTAAAACGTAAATAAATATCTAAAACTAATGCTTAGAGCACTCACAGACAGTCTCATATGATTCCATCAAAGATGAACGTGCTCTTGGCTTGTGCTGGGCCAGTACCAGAGTGATTCTGATTTAGATCGCAACACTTTTACTCAGCTCGGAGCCAGCTCCGGCCCAGCTCGCAATCAACACCATTTCAATTTCAGGTTCAATTTCCGGCTGGCATTCCGGCGCGGGCGAGTTCGTCGGCGCGTTCGTTTTCGGGGTGGCCAGCGTGGCCCTTGACCCAATGCCAATTAATTTCGTGGCGTTTTCTCGCTTCATCCAATCGTTGCCAGAGCTCGACGTTTTTGACGGGCTTTTTTGCAGCTGTGCGCCAGCCGTTACGGCGCCAGCCATTGATCCACTTGGTAATGCCATCGCGCACGTAAGTGCTGTCAGTATAAAGGGCGACGTTGGATGGTCCCTTGAGCGCTTCCAGAGCCTCGATAGCGGCCATTAATTCCATGCGATTGTTGGTCGTGTCGGGGGCGCCGCCGTTCAGCTCTTTGCGGTGCTTACCAGACATTAGGATGGCGCCCCAGCCGCCGGGGCCAGGGTTTCCCGAGCAGGCACCGTCTGTGAAAATCATCACTTGTGGGAGCTGGTTCGTCATTGAGCGGCCTCAAGTCCATATTCGCTTGGCGAAGAAATTGTTTGATGGAAGCGAAGTCTGCGCCGGTATAGTAGAGGATCATGAGGCTTCACGAGGGCGTTTTGGGGGGTATTCAGCCAATCATAAGAGCGCGTGAGTAAAAAACGCAACGCGGCGCCACGGCAAAGAATGGGCAAGGCCTCACGCTCTATGGATTCAAGCGGGCGGACGGTTTGATAGCCTCGTAGGAGTGCCTGACTTTTGGTGATGTTGAAAGACAGATCGGTTTCAAAACACCAGGCGTTGAGGCAGATGGCGATATCATAGGCAAAGCTATCATTGCAGGCGAAGTAGAAATCAATCATGCCGGAAACGTCGCGGCCGCGGAAGAATAGGTTGTCGGGAAACAAGTCCGCGTGAATAACCCCCTCAGGCAGGGCGGTTGGCCACTGTGGGAGAAGGATTGCTAGTTCGTCGTCGATGGTTTGACGGAGGCCTTGAGAGATTTTGTCGGCTTGATCGGCAAATTTTTCATACAACGGAGGCCAGCCATCCGGGCCTAGAGCATTGGGGCGCTTGATGCTGAATGATGCGCCTTCGAGATGCAACTTGGCGAGGGCTTTGCCCGCACCTTCGCAGTGGTAGGGTTTGGGCCGACGAACTGATATGCCCTCGAGAAAAGAGACGATGGCTGCCGGGCGGCCGCATAGCTCGCGCAGGTTTTGGCCGCTGAGGTCTCTCAGTGGTGTCGGGCAGGCTAATCCCGCGGCGGCAAGGTGTTCCATCAGGCCCAGAAAAAAGGGTAGGTCTTCCGGGGCTACGCGCTTTTCATAAAGGGTTAGGATGAATTGGCCTTTGGAGGTCGCCAGCAGGTAGTTGGAATTCTCGACGCCTTCAGCGATGCCCTTGAATGATAAGAGTTCGCCAAGGCCATAGCTGTCGACCAAATCAACTAAGACATCATCTGGAACTTCGGTGTAGACTGCCATTGGTTTAGCTCAAGCCGGTTCGACGTCGCGGAGGATGCGGGGGATATTGAAGGCAATATTCTCTTCTGCCGTTGTAACCATCTCAATGGTTGTTTCGAAGTTTTTTCGGCAGGCATCAACAACCTCGTTAACCAAAAGTTCGGGGGCAGAGGCGCCAGCGGTAATGCCGAGGGTAGTGAGGTTCTCCAGCAGATCCCAGGGGATGTCTGCAGCGGTTTCAATGAGGCGGGCGTGCGGGCAGCCGGAGCGTTCAGCAACCTCAACCAGGCGGTTGGAATTGGAACTGTTCGGTGCGCCGATAACCAAAACGAGATCGCAACGGGGGGCGATTTCACGAACAGCAGCCTGGCGATTGGTCGTAGCGTAGCAAATGTCCTGTTTGCGTGGGCTGAAGATATTTGGGAAGCGCTTGGTCAGCACTGCGATGATCTCTGATGTATCCTCGACTGACAGTGTCGTTTGTGTGACGTAAGCGAGCTGATCTGCATTGTTCGGTTCGAATGCGCGAGCGTCCTCGATAGTTTCGATGAGAGTGACGTTTCCTGGCGGTAGTTGGCCGGTCGTGCCAATGACTTCTGGATGTCCTGCGTGTCCGATCAGGAGAACGTGGCGGTTGTCCTTAAAGTGCATTTCGGCTTCGCGGTGTACTTTGGTGACCAACGGACAGGTGGCGTCGAGATAGAATAGATTGCGAGATTTTGCGCTGGAGGGCACCGACTTGGGGACACCGTGTGCCGAAAAGATCACAGGAGCGTCTGTATTCGTGATCTCATCAAGTTCTTCCACAAAAATGGCACCTTTGGCCTTCAAAGAATCTACTACATAGCGATTATGTACGATCTCATGGCGGACGTAGACTGGTGGGCCGTATTTAGCCAGTGCCAGTTCAACGATCTGGATAGCCCGATCGACGCCGGCACAGAAACCACGGGGGGCGGCCATCAGTATCGTGAGTGGGCGCTGTTGAGATCGATCAATTCGATCTTTTTGCGATTCGAGCATAAGTTGAGTGAGTCCTGTTCGCTTCTTGTTTCTGATGAACTTGCTACGATGTTGGCCTAGTCCTGTCGAGGGTGCTATGAGATGGCCTGCGGTGAGGAAAAAGTAGCTAGGTTGGTATCGGTGTTCCTTGGCATGCCTTCGAGGATGTTTTTAAGGTGCGACTAGTTTGAAGGTGTGACTGGCTTGAAGGTGTGGCTGGGCAGAACGGCATAAAGCTGCGTTGGTACTCTGGAAGAGCCGTGATTCAGAAGGATTTGACTTTTACCATGTGTTGGGGAGCTACCTCTTGATTTGCCGTTTAACAAGCGTAATCGTGGCTGGATTGATTGTGTCCGGCTGTGGGCTGTCGAGCCTGACATCCGGGCTTGGCGGGGGGATGTTTGGTGGGAAATCAAAGCAAGCCAGAGTTGACTCTGTCACCAAGGCGGAGTTGCTTGCGGCTGCGAAGGCCGATTTCAGCACAACTGGTTCAACGGGCAGCATGAATGTTGCGCACGGATGCCCGAGGTTTATGGTATGGTCGCGCGACAAACATCTGATGACTTATGAAGCGGGCCAGGTGGGTGATAGCCTGGCGGTTTTGCATCGTGGTGAGATTACGAAGACAGCGCGTGAATGCACGATCGAACCTGGGCGCGTTACAGTCAAATATGGGTTTTCAGGCCGGCTTTTGCTAGGGCCGAAGGGGAAAACGGGGCGTGTTTCGCTGCCGATCCATGTCTTTGTGACGGATAGTAAGCAACAGCGAATTGCGACTGAGAAACTTGTGGTTGATGTTGATATTTCACTGAATAGCCCGATTGCCTATTTCTCGCAGGTGCGAACGGTGACATTCAATGTCCCGGAAGGCTCGCGGCCTGGAGAATTTGAGGTGTTTGTTGGGTTTGAGCGCAGTGCTCCGGCGAAGCCAAGAGCAGGGTAATTGCGGGCTGTTTGGCTGGCGGAAGCCGAAGCCTTGGATAAATTTTCTGGATTCAGACTGCTGGACGGCACTGGTTTAGTGTGAAAACTGCGGTCAAGTGTAAAACCGGGGACGCATTTTGATGTTGCGTTGACTCCGGCGGCTGATAGCTTAATCTTGTGACGAACTCGCCATTGGATATCTGCGGGAGAGATCGGTTCGCCTGTTTTATAGGGTGCTTCCCTTTATTGGGTGCGCTTTCCTATCGATAGGATGCAACCGGCGCCGAAGGAGCAACCGCCCCGGAAACTCTCAGGCAAACGGACCACAGGTAGATGGCACTCTGGAAAGTGGTTCTTGGGCTTTGGAGCCCATCGAACCCACCGAAGGGGTCAAGGTGGCGCTAGATTTGGTGTTGCATCTGATGAAGGTGCAGAATTGCCATTGTCTTTAGCGCGCTGAAATCTCTCAGGTCCCGCGACAGAGGGGGCTCGGACCCAGGTGCATTTGCACGTGGGGTTGGAGTTGTGCGGGAGAGTGTGATGTCAGGCGAGACTTCCAGCGAGACTATTCAAAATGGCGGAACCCAGAGTGGTGGAGTCGCTATAGTGAAACGGACTGCGCTCTATGATTGCCATCTTGCGCTGAGCGCCAAGATGGTGCCGTTCGCGGGCTATGAGATGCCAGTGCAGTACCGTCTTGGTGTTTTGAAAGAGCACTTGTGGACACGGAAGAAGGCGGGTCTGTTTGATGTGAGCCATATGGGGCTTGCTCATCTTAAAGCCAGCAATGGTCGCCATGAAACTGTGGCGAGGGCGCTTGAGGCTCTGGTTCCCGCCGATATTCTCAATCTTGCACCTGGTCGGCAACGCTATACGCAGCTTTTGAATGACGATGGCGGCATCATTGACGATCTGATGGTCGCGCGATCGGCTGACCCGGCGCACGATGGTTGGCTGTATTTGGTCGTAAATGCCTCGCGTAAGGGTGTCGACTACCAGCATATCGCGAGCGCTTTGCTGGATGATGTCGAGCTGTTGCCATCTGACGATTTTGTGCTGATGGCGTTACAGGGGCCTCAAGCCATTGATGTGATTGCAGGGCATGATGCGAGTGCGCGCGACATGCGGTTCATGAGTGCGCGATTTTTGATGATCAATGGAGTGAGTGTTCACGCCACGCGTTCTGGGTACACGGGTGAGGATGGGTTTGAACTATCCGTGCCGAGGGCTGACGCAGTGGCGATTTGGAGCACATTGGTTGGTGATGACCGGGTTGAACCGATTGGGCTGGGGGCACGGGATTCTTTACGGCTTGAAGCCGGACTTTGCCTTTATGGGCACGATATTGATGAGACCACGTCACCAGTTGAGGCAGGATTGACGTGGTCGATCCAGAAGCGGAGGCGTACCGAGGGTGGTTTTCCCGGTGCCGCGCGGGTGCAAGCGGAATTAGCCAATGGTCCAAAGCGCCGGCGTGTCGGGATCAAGCCAGATGGACGGGCGCCTGCGCGTGAAGGCGCTGAGGTCCGTTTGCCAGGAGGAGCGGCGATTGGGGTTGTTACCTCTGGTGGGTTTAGTCCCACCACTTCTGGTCCCGTGGCAATGGGATATGTGGCAGCTGAGCATGTCTCTTCAGGAACTTCGATTGAACTGATTGTGCGCGGCAAAGAGATGCCCGCGACGATTGTTGACATGCCTTTCGTACCGCACGGGTACGCGAGATGAAACGCATGTTTAGAGAACACCGGGCAATCCATATCAACTGACAAGAAATGAACTGATCCTACAATTTTGACTGAGGACCTTTATCCAATGGCTGACGAATATTTCACTGAAGACCATGAGTACATCCGTGTTGAGGCAGGTGTCGGGACCGTTGGAGTATCGGTTCATGCGCAGGAACAACTTGGAGATGTTGTCTATGTTGAAGTGCCTGAAGTTGGGCGTCAGGCGACGGCGGGAGAGGCTGTGGCGGTGGTTGAAAGTGTGAAGGCTGCGAGCGAAATATTTGCGCCGGTCGCGGGGGAAATCGTTGAGGTGAATACCGAGCTTGATGGCTCTCCAGCTCTGGTGAATGAAGATGCTGAAGGGAAGGGTTGGTTTTTCAAGCTGCGGGTTGGCGATGCGGCGGCACTTGAAAAACTGATGAATCGTGAAGCCTACACTGCGTTCATTGCGGAGAACGGTTGATGCGCTACCTCCCATTACAAGAAGCCGATCGGGCGGTAATGTTGCAGGCAATTGGTGTGGATGGCATTGATGATTTATTTGTCGATGTGCCTGCCGGTAAGCTGCTGGATGAGCCACCTGCGTTGCCGCTTGGCAAGACTGAAATGGAGGTTGAGCGTGAGCTTGGCCGATTGGCCAGCCAAAATGTAGCGGCTGGGAGTGTGCCCTTCTTCGTGGGCTGCGGAGCTTATAAGCACCATATTCCGGCAAGCGTTGATCATCTGATTCAGCGGTCTGAATTTCTGACCTCCTACACGCCTTACCAACCTGAAATCTCGCAAGGTACGCTGCAATATTTGTTTGAGTTTCAAACACAGGTTGCGCGGCTTATGGGCATGGATCTCGCCAATGCGTCGATGTATGACGGTTCGACGGCGGCGGGTGAGGCGGTGTTGATGGCGCACCGGATTACCAAGCGATCCAAGGCGATTGTGTCTGGTGGTTTGCATCCACAATATCGAGATGTGATCGAAACCCTGTCCAAGCACTCGGGCAAAGTGATGGATGCGCTGCACGCGGACCCTCTGGGCCAGGAAGATTTGGTGTCGAGGATTGATGATGAGACGTCGTGTGTCATCGTGCAGTATCCAGATGTTTATGGGCGTATTCAGGATCTGGCTCCGATTGCCGAGGCGGCGCACGCGAGGGGCGCGCTGCTGGTTGTTGCGGTGACGGAAATCGTTTCGCTTGGGCTAATTAAGTCGCCCGGTGAAATGGGAGCCGATATTGTGGTTGGTGAAGGGCAGTCGATTGGTAACGGTTTGTCGTTTGGCGGGCCTTATGTGGGGCTATTTGCGACGCGGCAGAAATTTACACGGCAGATGCCGGGGCGCTTGTGCGGGGAGACTGTCGATGCTGAAGGCAAGCGTGGATATGTGCTGACTTTATCGACCCGCGAACAGCATATACGCCGTGAAAAGGCGACCAGTAATATTTGCACCAATTCGGGCTTGTGTGCGCTGGCGTTCACCATTCACCTGAGTTTGCTCGGACAGACTGGTCTCAAGAAGCTGGCTGAGGTGAACCATGGAAATGCTGTGGTGTTGGCCGATAAACTGGCGGCGATTGCAGGTGTTGAGGTGGTGACGCAGGCATTCTTCAACGAGTTCACTATTCGGGTGAATGGGGATGCAGGCACTATCATTGATGCCTTGACTGAGCGCGGCGTTCTTGGTGGTGTGGCAATGTCGAGGCTGGAGCCGCATGACCCTTCGATCCGGGATCTAATTATTGTGGCATCAACGGAAGTTAATACGGATGCAGATCGCGCGGTGTTTGTGGCGGCGCTAGAGGATATTGTCCGATGAGCATGAACTCTCAGGGGCGCCCGAGTGAGCCCAAAATAAGTGGTGCGGGCGATCAAGCTGGCAAGGTTACATTCACGGGGAACCGCGGGCTTGAGCACGAAGTGCCGCTGCTGTTTGAGCGTGCGGGAAACTTTGAGACGACCGGCGTGGACTTGCCGATGCCGAAGAGAGTGCAATCGCGCCTCGGTGGGCTTGAGCGAGAAGAGCCGATTGGCCTGCCGGGGCTGACAGAACCTGAAGTCATGCGGCACTACGTTCGTTTGTCGCAAAAGAACTATGCGATCGATAGTGGGCTTTATCCGCTTGGGTCGTGCACCATGAAGCACAATCCGCGGCTTAATGAGAAGCTGGCGCGGTTGCCTGGGTTTTCAGATGTGCATCCGTTGCAACCACAGTCGACAGTGCAGGGTGCGTTGGCTTTGATGCAGACGCTGGCAGGCTATCTGCTTGAGCTAACGGGAATGGCATCGGTGGCGCTGAGCCCGAAGGCTGGCGCGCATGGCGAACTGTGTGGGATGCTGGCGATTAAGGCGGCGCTGGAGGCGCGAGGGGATAAGCGGTCCGTGGTTTTGGTGCCTGAATCGGCGCATGGCACCAATCCCGCGACTGCGGTATTCATGGGCTATAAGGTGCGATCGGTGGCGGCACGCGCGGATGGCACGGTGTCGGTTGAGGCTGTGCGCGAGGCGCTCGATAGCGATGTGGCGGCAATCATGCTGACCAACCCCAACACGTGTGGTTTGTTTGAGCCGGAGATTGTGGCGATTGCAGATGCGGTGCATGAGGCCGGTGCTTTCTTTTACTGCGATGGTGCGAACTTAAATGCAATTGTGGGCAAGGTGCGGCCGGGCGATCTTGGTGTTGATGCGATGCATATCAACTTGCACAAAACATTTTCGACGCCGCATGGTGGAGGTGGCCCTGGATCCGGACCGGTGGTGTTGTCTGAGGCGTTGGCACCATTTGCGCCAGTGCCTTACGTACTGCGTGATTCAGCCGAGTTCCGGATTGTTGAAGATGCGGCGCAAGCCAAATCCGATGGTGGCGATCCGCTCGGGCGGTTGACTGCATTTCATGGCCAGATGGGGATGTTTGTGCGGGCGTTGAGTTACATGCTGAGCCACGGTTGTGATGGTATGCGGCAGGCTAGTGAAGATGCAGTGCTTTCTGCCAACTATGTGCGGACTGAATTGCGGGATCTGTTCACCCAACCGTTCGGCGACAGGGTGTGCATGCACGAGGTTTTGTTCGATGATGTATTTCTTAAGGGAACGGGTGTCACCACGCTTGATTTTGCAAAAGCGATGATCGATGAGGGGTATCATCCGATGACGATGTATTTCCCGCTGGTGGTGCACGGGGCAATGCTGATTGAGCCGACGGAATCTGAGACCAAAGAGGATCTCGATCTATTCATCGCAACCCTACGATATTTGGCAATGCAGGCCAGGAAAGGGAATGCAGAGCTATTCACTGATGCGCCGGTTCTGGCGCCTCGGAGGCGAATGGATGAAACGCGGGCCGCGCGTCAGCCGCGCCTTGTGTGGCAACCGGGGATACAAGCTAAGACTTGATGCAGGTTAGTTTTCCAGGTTCGGCTTTTAGCGGTAGAATTTGACGATGTAGCGGATGGGAATGCCTGTCGCGTACATTGCGAGGCAGGCCCAGTTTCGCAATACTCGAAGGGTGTAGCCTTCGCGGCGAAAGCGGGCTGCATTCGTAGTGGCGCCGGCGCGCAACATTTTTAGACGCCTGTAGCCGAGCCTGCGGACGAAATCGACATCTTCCAGTAGCGGTATTTTTTTGTAGCCACCGACTTCCCGATAGAGTGTTTCCGGAATTAGCAGCCCTTGATCACCGTATGGCAGCCTAAGGGCCGCGCATCTGAGGCTTACGCCTGCCTCCATGAGGTTTGTGCGGATGCCGTCGTCGTCAAGGCGGAACTTGAATGCGGCGGCTGATTGTTTGAAATGGCCCTTGTCAACACGCTCCATGAACTTGGATGCTTCTGCCTCCCAGCCGTGATCAAGCACGGTGTCGGCATGCAGGAAAAGCAGCCATCTGTGCTTGGCGTGCTCGGCGCCGGCACACATTTGCTGGCCACGTCCTTTTTCCGAAGTGATGATTGTTGCGCCTGCCGCGTCGGCAATCTCCAGTGTTTTATCGGTCGAACCGCCATCGGCGATCACCACCTGACACACCAAGCCATCGACTGTTGCCGGGATCAGTGCGGTCAATGTTGCTGCGAGCGTTTGTTCTGCGTTCAAGGTTGGAATGATGACGGCAAGCATCGCGACCCTTTGGATTATCTGCAGGGGATTATCTGCGGGGCGACCATAATAGGCATCGCTTAAGACTTGAACCCTCGCCGGTTATGTTCTATCTTTGTTCTTGTGCATTCGAAGTGCAAAATCCAAATTTAGTGCCCTAACCCCTGATAGCCGAGCTGCGAACCATGCCACAATCTTTATCAAGCATCGCTTCAGGAATTCTGCCGGAGCAGTTGCGTGGCGGACGGGGGGCGCAGTCGAATAGGAGCGGGCGCTTTGAGTGTGCCAAACGAGAGACATTTGATGACGGTTGGGGAAGCCTGGATGAACTTGAGGCTTTCAAAACGACAGTGAGTGAGGAGCATGCGCGCTCAATCATCTCGCGCAATGATAGCCCCGATATTTCTTTTAGGCAGTCGATAAATCCCTACCGCGGTTGCGAACATGGATGCAGCTATTGTTATGCGCGACCCAGTCACGCTTTTCTTGGGCATTCGCCAGGGCTTGATTTTGAAGCCTTGCTTTATGCCAAAACCAACGCGGCGGCAGTTCTTGAGCGTGAATTGAGCCGTCCGGGATATCATCCCAAGACGATTGCGGTGGGGACCGTTACTGATCCTTATCAACCGATTGAGCGTGACTATAAGATTTCACGTGAGATATTGGAGGTTATGGATCGGACCAGTCATCCGGTTGGCATTGTCACGAAGTCTGCGTTGGTGGTGCGCGATATTGATATTCTGAGCAGGCTTGCCGAGAGGGGGCTGGTGAAGGTTGCGTTATCGATTACCACTATGGACCGCATGGTTGCGCGCAAAATGGAGCCACGGGCGGCGACGCCTGAACGGCGATTGATGGCAGTCAAAAAGCTCACGGAGGCTGGTATTCCAACAACCGTAATGGTGGCGCCGATCATTCCTGGGCTTAACGATCGTGAAATCGAAGCGATTTTGGAGGCAGGCAAATCATGCGGTGCCGAGAGTGCTGCTTATGTGTTGTTGCGTTTGCCGCTTGAGTTGAAAGATTTATTTCGCGAATGGTTGGCTTCGGAGTTTCCAGGACATGCAAACCGAGTAATCAAGCTCCTTCGCGAAATGCATGGTGGGAAGGATTACTCATCTGAATTTGGTGTTCGTCAACGCGGTTGCGGTCCTTTTGCAATGCTGATTTCTCAAAGATTTCGACTGGCGATCAGAAGGTTTGGACTGAACGAACGTAACCTTAGCCTGAGGACGGATCTATTTGTGCCGCCAACAGGAAAAGGGCGGCAACTGAACCTTTTGTAATGAGCTGCTATAGATTAGATGATTGGAAACCTGGGGCGTGTGATTGAGCCTTTGGCGGAAGAATGGAGCAATTGTTGCCTTGAAACGTCGAGAAAAACCTGGGCCAACGTTTGAGTTCGAGGCGAGAGAGCTGAGCATTTGCGAAGGTCCGGTTGCCGGGATCGATGAGGCCGGCCGCGGGCCTTGGGCGGGGCCTGTTGTGGCGGCGGCGGTTATTTTGGAGCCCGAAAAAATTCCGGTTGGATTGGCTGATTCAAAGGTTCTTTCAGCCAGGCGACGTGAAATTTTGTTTGATGAAATTCTAGTGCAGTCCGATGTCGGAGTAGGGATCGCGGATGTCGATCGTATTGATCGGGATAATGTTCTGGCTGCAACGCTTTGGGCCATGAAGACCGCGGTGGGAAATTTGGGGCAGCAACCCAGCTGTGCCCTGGTTGATGGCAACCGGGCGCCGGATCTTGATTGCCGAACGCGTACGATTGTGAAGGGGGATGGGCGGTCGGTGTCGATTGCGGCTGCATCGATTGTTGCCAAAGTGACCCGTGATCGGATCATGATTGAGCTTGCCCGCGTGCATCCGGGATATGGATTTGAGCAACACAAAGGTTATGGTACGCGGCAACATCGAGAGGCCATCTCTCGGCTTGGAGTGATCGGTCATCATCGGCGATCGTTCAAACCAATCAGGATTGCTCTTGAGGCCATCAAGTCGCACGGGCTGCAATAGGGTTAACCGAGCCAATATGGTTCAGCTGCAGCACATATTACTTTAGTGTGACAGACTGAACCGAAGTTTCTAGATAATACCGCCAAGGAGAACACGATGTGGAAGTCTATTCTACTGCATGCCGCACCGGAAACCGTACCAGGAGCCGCCAATTCCGCTATGTACGCAGCAAGTTTGGCGGCCACGTCTAAGGGTGAGCTGACCGGTCTTGCCTTTGCGTTCAAGGTGCCAACGCCGTTTGGGCTTAGGACCGGAGTGGATAAATCGACAATTGAAAAGCACCAAAACGCATTGACTGAAAGTGCGCACAACTGCATTGCGGCGGCGCGGGAGTTGGCGCGGAAGGCCGAGGTGGAATTTGACGAGATTATTGAGGAACGGCTGGCCGTTGCCGCGCCATCGATTTTCGCGAGCTATGCGCGGTTGCATGACGTGACGGTGCTTAGCGCGGGTCACGATGGTTCCAGCGAGAATTATGGTCTCATTGAAGCGGCGATCTTTGAGTCAGGGCGGCCGGTTATGTTGGTGCCTGAAACCGGGGTGAATACGTTCAAAAACGAGACAGTAGCAATTGCCTGGAACGACACGGCCCAGTCGGCTCGAGCTCTCAGAGAAGCGATGCCGTTGCTGGCCTCGTCGAAGAATGTCCACATTATCCGGGTGACGGATGAGGAGAGATTGGCCGCCTCTATACCTAGTATCGACGTCGCCAAATACTTAGCTCATCATGGCATTCAAGCAACGGTCAGCGACACGACCAGCGGTGAAAAAGGTGTTTATGATGCGCTGATTGAGAAGGCTGTTGGCGTTGATGCGCAAATATTGGTTATGGGTGCCTACGGACATTCTAGATTGCGGGAGCAAATTTTGGGTGGGGCGACCCGCGCGGTTATCGAAAGTTGCCCGCTGGCGGTATTGATGGCTCATTAGACGAGCAACGAAATGCCCTATGTTCATAATTTGTTCTCATTGATGAATTAACTGTTTGTTAACCGTTTAGCGTTCACCATCTGCTAACCTTTCGCGGGTTAGGGGGGGGCTCCCTCATGTCGGAGGGTGTTCGTGCCCTTTCGGGTAGTTTGAGTTAGTCAGTTCAGCGTTGAAAGTTCGATTGTATGGCGCAGCGTTCGCGTAAAAGAATACCTGCAAATTGTATCCTGAAAGGCGATTGTCTTGATCAATTGGCGTCGCTTCCAGATGCCAGTGTGGATATGGTGTTCGCTGATCCACCATATAATCTTCAGCTTGAACGGGATTTGCTTCGACCGAACAATACGGTTGTTGATGGCGTGCATCAGGACTGGGACAAGTTCAAAAGTTTTGAAACGTATGATCGGTTTTCGCGGGCGTGGCTGGGTGAATGCCAGCGGGTTTTGAAGCCGAATGGTGCCGTGTGGGTGATCGGGTCTTACCACAACATTTTCCGGCTAGGCGTTGCGCTACAGGATCTAGGCTACTGGCTGCAGAATGATGTGATCTGGCGCAAGACCAATCCGATGCCAAACTTTCGCGGCAAGCGGTTCACTAATGCGCATGAAACGCTGATCTGGGCGGCACGGGATCAAGCCGCGCGGGTGACGTTCAACTATGAATCCATGAAGGCGTCGAATGACGATTTGCAGATGCGGTCTGATTGGTTGTTCCCGATTTGCAGTGGTTCCGAACGCCTGAAGAATGCCAGCGGTCGCAAAGCGCATCCGACACAGAAGCCTGAAGCGTTGCTGCATCGGATATTGCTTGCCTGCTCGAACCCCGGTGACGTGATTCTCGATCCGTTCTTTGGTACCGGCACAACTGGAGCGGTGGCAAAACGGTTGGGACGCAAGTGGATCGGCATCGAGCGTGATGAGGCCTACATTGAAGTCGCATCCAAGCGTATCGCTGGCGTGCAGCCACTTCCACCCTCGTCGTGCCAGACGCTACCCTCGAAACGATCTGAGCCACGGGTGCCGTTCGGAACGATTGTGGAACTGGGAATGCTGCGGCCAGGTGCGCGGCTCGTGGATTTGCGCCGGAGATTTCGTGCCGAAGTGCGGGCTGATGGAACGCTGGCGCATGATGGTTCTCAGGGGTCGATCCACCGATTGGGGGCTGAAGTGCAAGGCAAATCCGCCTGTAATGGCTGGACCTTCTGGCACTATGAGGAGGAAGGCGAGTTGCAGCCAATTGATGTGCTCAGGCGGGAAGCCCGCGAGCAACTTGGCCTGATCAAGCCTGAAGTTGTGGCTGTTGAGGCTGCCGAATAGCTTGTTGCCTGATGGGTGTGGGGGACGGGCCTCGTTTGGCTGAAAGGATCGCGGCGCTCCTCGTCATGTGTGAGAAGGTGCATTGATCGAGGGCGAGTAATGTCGGAAGCAAAACAATCTGATCCCCAGCGAGTGACAATTGCAATTACGCTTCTCGCGCTTGGGCCATTTGGGTTTGGCTATTTTCTTTCTTATTTCTTTCGCGCAGTGAATGCTGTTGTTGCTCCGGATCTTGTGAAGGAGATGGGGCTCAAGCCAGATGAACTTGGGTTGTTGACGGCTGCATATCTTGGAGCATTCGCAATTTTTCAGTTGCCGTTGGGCATATTGCTTGATCGCTACGGGCCGCGCCGTGTGCAATCGGGGCTGCTGACGGTTGCGGCCGGGGGCGCGTTATTGTTTGCCCTGAGTACGAATGCGATGGCGCTGACGGTTGCTCGTGCACTTATCGGCCTTGGCTTTGCAGGTGGGTTGATGGCTGGTTTTAAGGCCGTGGTGATATGGGTGCCACCGCCACGACGCGCGCTTGCAAATGCTTTGGTGATGTCTGCTGGTGCAATTGGATTGCTGGTCTCAACGGCGCCTATGGAAGTGGCAATTCAGGCTTATGGTTGGCGCAATGTGTTCTTCGTACTGTCTGGGATCACAATGCTGGCAGCGATTACTGTCTTTGTTTTCGTGCCTGAACGGGGAGTGGCCACAAATGGGGAGAGGCTTGGGCGGCAGATAGCGGAACTTGGCCGCATATTTCGCGATCGGGCATTTTGGGCGCTGGCACCAGTTCTTGCGACAACAGCTGGAAGTCACATTGCGATACAGACACTGTGGGCCGGTCATTGGTTCCGGGACGTGGCGGGCCTTGGGCGGATGGACGCTGCAGGGATGCTTTTTCTGATGGCCTTTGCATTCTTTGTCGGTATTTTGCTGAGTGGTGCGATTGCCGATTGGTTTGTGCGTCGTGGTACTAGCGTACTGACCGTGATGTTTGGCTTTCTCGCGATTTTTCTTGCCTCGCAGGTGGGCATTGTCCTTGGCTTCACTGAGCGATATGCGATGGCCGTTACCTGGATTGCTTTTGGCCTGTCGGGGCATGTTTCTGTGCTGGCCTATCCGTGGTTTTCAACACACTTCGGGGCTGAATTATCTGGCCGGGCGCACACCGCGATCAATCTACTGTTGTTTGCGTGCGCATTTTTTATTCAGTATGCGATTGGGGCAATTATTAGCAACTTTGTGCCGATCGCAGGTGGTGGCTATGGTGTAGAGGCTTACCAGATGGCGCTTGGTGTTTTTCTAGGTGTTCAGATGGCGGCGCTGCTTTGGTATTTGCTGAATATTTCAGTGTTCCTCAAACCCCGTTCAGTTGACGCCCGGTGATAGCCGGATGGGTGCTGGGGGATTGAGCTTAAGGACTTGGTGGTGGATTTTGGCGCTACTTCAACGCCCAGGTATTTGCTCTAGAGCGCATTGATCTTTGATGGAAACACGTGAAAGAGTTTGAGCGTGCTCTAAGCTTTTGTTTTAGAGACTGATTCACGCTTTAGGTCGAAGCAGAAGTGCTTCAATCTAAAACGATCAGGCTCTAGGTGGACATGCCGTGGGCAATGAGTTTGCGCATCACTGAAGGCAACGCCTGGCCGTCAAGATCTTGCCGGGGAACCCAGCGACAGCGCACGGAATCCGCCCAGAAGGTGAGTTCTGGCGAGGCAGGCACCATGGCGCGATAGACCTGCATTTCCAGCCGGAAGTGGGTGAAGGTATGGACTATCCTGCCGGGCACCTGCCACCAATCGGCGCTGACAGGGACCGTGCGCAAGGCTTCGGTCAGCTCTGGCGGTTCATTGCTCCATGCGGTTGATGGAATTTCCAACATGCGTGCCAGGAGCCCTGTGTCGGGCCTTTGCCGCAGCAATACAGCGCCATCTTCCGAGAGTGCGAGGAAAGCTATTCCGTGCCGGGTTGGGCGGTCTGGTTTGACTGCCCTGATGGGTAATTTGTCAGCGATGCCAAGCGCGTGAGCGTCGCATTGCTTCTGTAGGGGGCACATCAGGCATGATGGACGCTTAGGCGTGCAAACCGTAGCGCCCAGATCCATCATTGATTGCGCAAAATCACCTGGCCGGACGGCTGAGACTAATCCGGCTGCCAGGTCTCGTAGCAGTGGCTTGGATTTCGGCATTGGCTCTTCGACTGCAAAGAGGCGCGAAACCACTCGCTCAACATTGCCATCAACAGGCATGGTGGGCTCACCAAATGCAATTGCCGAGATGGCAGCAGCAGTATAGGGGCCAATGCCTGGCAGTTTGCGAAGATCTTTCACAGCGCTTGGAAATAAGCTGTCATGATCCCGGACGATCGCTTGCGCACAAGCGTGGAGGTTGCGTGCTCGCGAGTAATAGCCAAGGCCGGCCCACGCCTGAAGGATGGACTCTTCGGATGCGTGCGCCAAGTTTTCAACAGTTGGCCATGCAGATGTGAATTTCAGAAAATACGGGATAACCACCTTAACGGTGGTCTGCTGAAGCATGATCTCACTGAGCCATACGCTATATGGATCGGCGTGTTCGCCTGGGGCGTAGCGCCAAGGCAAAATGCGGCGTTCATTGTCATACCAGTCGAGTAGAGACTTGGCCGTTGTGCGACCTGCTCGAGACAATCGTTGCGTTCGCGCAACAGTGCTCATGGGGGAGCCCTCCAGATTTGCGGCGAATCAGTTCAACAATAATACGCGAGAGTTCCAAATACGCGAGTGTCCCAAATACGCAAGTGCTCCGGATGCTTGAAAGTGAGGAGCTTGAAGTTCGATGTGCTGAATTTGGTTTCGTTGGATTTGACTGGGTTGGATTTTTTGAGGTGTTCGAGCGATGTCATTTTCTTCCAAACGTGCGGTAAGAGCTCCTGGGTCGTCGGCTGGAGGTGCAGCGCGAGGCCGTTCAACGCGGTATGGCGGGGCTGCGCGGGCTGTTGGTTCGTTCGTGCCCAAGATTACGGGAAAAGCGTTTGAGAAATATGGGTTTTCAACCGCGGCACTGCTAACCGATTGGGCAATGATTGTTGGTGCGGATTTGGCAACCTATACGCTTCCTGAGCGCTTGAAATGGCCACGGAATGTGGACGCCTATAGTGAGACACCGGACACTGAGCGGGGGCGG
>Ga0209345_10000134_pt1 | contig 101904 bp, 102 predicted proteins | sample Cruoilmetagenom7_FD_187294 | JGI IMG/M metagenome (GOLD analysis project Ga0209345, IMG submission 187294) | Oil polluted marine microbial communities from Coal Oil Point, Santa Barbara, California, USA - Sample 7 (SPAdes) (version 2) | ecosystem: Environmental > Aquatic > Marine > Oil seeps ... | reverse complement strand
TCATAGTCCTAGAATTGATAGCCGCGGATTTAACTCTTGTGCCAATAACATTTGGAAAATCAAGTTTTATATCATTACATACTTGAGTTAAATCTATTGATGATCCCATAGATTGCGCAATTATGGCTTCGTATACCGCGGATTTATATTGACTTTGAGTAATTTGATTATTATCTGGTCTCTCAAGCTCTAACTGTATTGATATTTTTAATGTACTATATAATGGAGCAAATACGGTTATTGCATTTCCAAGTATTCTTTTATTCCGTAATCCCATTCTTGCAATTTCTATTATAATATCGGACATATCGGGCCTTCTAGTTTCTATATATACATTTACTCCCCCGATATATTCCTTGATAGATAAGTTAACTACTTCTGAAATATCCATCATAGTATTTATAGTATGTTCATTAAACAACCCAAGAGATTCTGCTTTTTCCTGTAAAATATATTGATAAGTCAAATCATCAGCGATATCCCCACCACCAGATATTGAAAACATGTTGTTTGCGGAAAGGCTATATGTAGATAACGCAGACGGTATAATTCCTTCTATTTCATTTAAGTTAATATTCACTTCAGTTAATTGGCCCGGTAATACATATATTGCTCCTGCTTCTTTTGACATGGTTCTACAAAATACTTTACTTCTATTTGATTTCATATATACAGGATCAATTGTCTCAAATTCAATACTATTGTCTTCGGTAGAAATAGCAGTACCACTAGGTATATTAAAACCGGTGCTATTTACAGTAATATCACTAGCGATTTTATCTTCCGGATTTATGTATATATAAGTATTTGCTAACGAGAGGTCAGAAGCATATGATAGCATAGTTCTGGGCTCATTCATAAATTTACCCCATCTATCAAGATATGATCCTTCAGACCTACCAATATCTATATTGTCTGCTATACTATATAATGTATCAAATCCTATAGATATAGCAGAAATAACACTATCAGTCATTTGCCCAAGAAATGGAGATGATGAAATATCTATATAACCATTTTCTGTCAATATTTTATTTACACTACTATTTACTATTCCGCGCCTATCATATGGTATAACTGCCATGATTTTTCCTCTTTATTTATTCTCAAGTGCTCCAGTGTACTTTAAAACATAGGAACCTGGGGACACTGTTCTTGGAAATATGGATACTATTTTACCTCTTATATGCGATAATGGATATACTGGATTTACTGAAAGTGGCTCTATTATATCAAAAGTATCTGTAACTTGTATAGCATTAACCACGGATGCAGTCCCATATACTCTCATAACAGAAAGTTGAGATAATATAATAGTTATCTCGCCGTTTATTGTATTGACTGAATATAAAGATGGATCAATACTTGCATTCAATGTTACATTTACCACAGATTTTTCTTTATCTATAAATCCTTCTATATATCTAGATATTGCATATCGTGATTGATTGGCTGAACTATAAAAATCAAATGGAAGATCTATTTCTTCTATATTTATATCATGTGTAGTTTTTAACAAATATATTAAATCTTTGGTTTTTCTATTTCCGGAAACGTATGACGCAGGATATGGCCTAATGGGAAGAACAATTTGATTAGTATTCTCATAAACTGTTATGTTATGAATAACCTCTTTTTCGTACCCTATTTGTATATCTTCTAACCATAAAGGATCAAAATTTACAGTTGTAAGCGCCCCGCCTACTAATGTAAAACTTACATTTTGTAATATATCTACTACTACGCCATCTGGGGTAGTTGTTTCATAAGATAAACTGACTAATGAACTATCCACTGTAGTTTTAGTAATTTTTATATCTATAAGTGAAGCATCAATGGTTGTATTACCTATAAAATAATTAGCAAAATATGATTGTAATAATATGCGTGTAAGTTCTATATTACTACTTGAATCGCCGGTTATTGTATCTGCTGGCATATTCATTATAGCCTTATATATTAATTGATAACAAAATTGAGAATAGTTAGTAGGTACAATATCCCCGTTTAATATAACATAAGTGCCATCTGGGTTTATTTGAATATCATAATTCAATATACTACCTCTTTTAATCTCGCATAATATCTACAGCTTTTTTACAAGCCACAACCAGTTCGATAAGGCCAACTATTGATGAAATTGTATTTATAGTTTTGATTACATTGGGTATAAGCTTTGTTTGAGGAGATACTATAGTTCCTTGAACAACAAAATTATTCATCTGGTTTTCTTCCATGGGAATAGGAAAACCGGCCATATCAACCCCAACCTTTGCAGAACCGTGATCTATCTCTGACGCTTGTATCTGTACTCGTTCCCCATCGAGTGCTATGTGTTGTTTCCCTGAAGAGTCAAACATATATATCTTACCATCATTTTGATGTATCAATATACCTGGTGATCTTCCATTATCTTTGCCTTGAACTATAGTTACATCATCTCTGTCATATACAATTCCTAATCTGCGTTTAGCTTGTTCTTCCATAACATTAAATTGTTTACAGATTGGAGTAGGTTTAGAAGAGAAACTATCCATCTCGTTTTTATTTTTCACTGGAGTAGGAAGAGCTTTGTTTTGAATAACTGGAGGACTACCAGTTGGATATACTTCCATTAAAGTAGTATCTTTATCCTTAAAGGCTTCATATGACACACATTCAAGTCTAAATCTTTGTCCAGGTTGAATTCCCTCTAGTATAGTGCCGGGAGTTTTTCTAACTGGTATATTGTTGAGTTGAATTACCTCTCCGGTATAAGGATCTTTGGTAATTACAGATAGTCTAATATCTCCACCAAGAATATCCAAGGGTTCAGTTTCGTTCTCCGCATTCATCGCCTTGGCGTCCAAAGTAGGATCAATAGGTAATAACATAGCATCGCATATAATTTTCCCAGTAGGAGGCGGAGGACTAGATCCACCTTTCTCTGATATAGTTCCACCCGATATGCTATTATTATCAGTATTTGGTACTCTTATTGTCCCTTTTACATTTTGTTTAGAGAAAGATTTGCTAATTTCTATAATATCCATACCCTTATTCTACTCCAGATTTGAAATATTTACCAGCATTAACAGCAGTATTTTGTTCACTAAACCGGTTATATTCTATTGCAGCATCAAAATATGCTTGGGATATTGTGTCAGTTACTGCACTACCCATAACATCCACAAGATCACCAAATCTAGATTTCATTATATCCCAATTTGAGATATGTTCTCCATCCAGTTTTTCTATCCCGTCAAGTCCTGCGACTAGTGGTTCTCCTCTGAAAAATAATGGACTAATTACTAAATTATCGGCGGTTTTTAAATCTAATAATAACATTTCTCCAAATACTCTGGTAGTATCGGTTAACCAATCTACAGTAGCGTACCCTATAGCAAAACCTGCTATTTTTTTCAAATGACTTATTATAGATCCTTTCCTGCCAACAATACTATTACTGACCATGTCAATCATTTTTTGATATGACTTACCTTCCCCTGCTTTAATATCATATATTTTGTTAATATTAGCTACATATGACTTATTAAATTCCCCACCTGGTATCTTTTTTCCTAAATAGGAAGGGGAAATTCTACCCATAACAAATGTAACCGCACTATTTACACTTGTTTCTCCATTCTGGCCATTGAATAAATCGTTCACTTGGGCTTTCGAGCCTTTCATTGCGCCCTTAAGTTCATTAGTAATATTTGTTTTGAGGGTAGATTCAAACAATTTTTCCATCTGATTGCCATTTAATCTTCGTATCGCTCCTGTGGTTTTTGAAGTGATTACTTCTTCCATGGTATTAATAAACATATCTTCTATTGTTTTTCTATTGTGTACTTTATCTATACCTAATCTACCTTTTACTCTATTAAATGTACCCAAAACTTCATTAATATTACGCTCTGATATAACTACTTCTTCGGTAGCTTTCCTTGCTTTGACTGATAAGTTAGTAATTCTTGATGCTACTGATTTTCCTTCTTGCAAGAATGAATTGACTTCTTGCATAGTAACCTTTGACCCTGTAAACCTTTTCATAAATCCTGGCATTACCTTTTCTAATTGCATGAAAGGTTTACCTACTTTATCTAATGCTTTATCCGCAAATTTTAATCCACTGCTCTGGTTACGGAGAAGCTTTAGCTTTGTGGATATATGAAGACTTTTTCCCTTCCGTATGAGCCACCATGCGGCGGCGCCAAATAATAATGTTGATATAATCCATCTGGTACCGTGTAAAAGTGAATCAAACAAACTATTCTGCATATTAAATTCATTTCTAACTACCATTTCAGGAACTACGGTACTGATACATCCCTCGGTTGGAGTAAACATAAACGTATGTGTTTTTATTCCAACTATTCCATACATATCCCGGGTTTCATCCCATATAAGCATTTTGTCATTTTCGCGAATATTAGAATCACCTAATGTAGTTATAGTACCCTGATATGTATCTTTCATCAAATTAGTCAGTATACTAGCCCCGGCCATTGATATAGCCGAAGATCTAGCGCTACTAAATACGTTTATATTTTTGAAATAGGATTGGTATACCTTCCATGCCCATGGTTTTAATTTATAATGAGCAAGATGAGGGGTTACTGTGCCCTCTATATTATCCCCGGTGGTTAATCCTTTAGAGGTCTCTAACAGTTCATCAGGGTCTGTCCCAGGTTTAGGAAATTCTAGGTTTACTGCATTATATGGCTTTGTTAGTTGTAAATCATTACTTACAATATCCCTTCCTGAAATTTTTATATGATAGTCACTTATTTTCCTATGCGAATTACTACTACTATAAGCTACTTCTCTACAATATTTAAGTACTATCTCACATGCAAATTCTGTACAAAGCGCTTTAGCTACAGAAAGCTCAGTTATTCCTGAATCTTGCATAACTAAATTATCTCTTATATTTTTCATAGTAACTTGGGATAGTCTGGCCGCATTTGCATCTCCAATTTCATCCATAGCTTTGGCAGATAATTCAGACATTTTACCTACCGCAAGTTTTACCATATGTTCTATCTCCACGGTATTATTTTTTTCAAGGTCATACCATGCAATAGCTCTACCAATTGAAGTATCTTGTCCTATATATACCCTTTCATTCTCTGGTATACTGAATCCCATCCCGCCCATAATCATTTGGGAATAATAAGATACCAAGGTCGCAAGTGCAATTCCAGCCGCTCTTGTATTTTCGCGTTCACTATTTATTTCTTTTCTAATTATATTAAATACAGATAAACTTTTTGGTTGGTTAGCTGATAAAATAGGATCAATTTTATATATTAACTGGTTAGCAACAACGCATTCAATATCTATTGATCTTCGTATTCTATAATAACCATTATTATCTCCCCATACTATTGTGCTTCTAGTATCCATAGGCCTAACAGTTAATATATTATTAGGTAGTAACAAATTCAACTCGCGTAGAATATCCCATGCAGTTTCATCAAAAGTAACCCAAGCTCCCTTATCGGGTGAATCCATCATTGGCCAATATCTATCTCCACTTATATTTACATTTTCTAGTAATTGATGGTTATACCCAACTTGTTCTTTGGTTAACCCAGTTACTCCTAAAGCTGTACCTGTAAGTTCTTTTACTACCCCGCCTTTTAGAGAGTCCATATATGAATTATAAGATACATAAAGCTCCTGCTCCGGTTGTTTTTGTAGCGCCGGGTTAGCTGTGAAATCGGCTAATGTAGATATTACCTGGGTTATTCTCATTAATACTTGACTTGCAATATCTTTTATTCTATGAACTGGTCTAATATATGTTCCATTAAAATCAGCCGCTGCGCCGGCCATAGATTTTATTCCACTTGCTATTTTTGCAGGATTTATTAGTCCTCTAGATAATTTTGATACATCGCCAAAAGTTTCATAGCTATTTTTTGAAACTGCTTCTGTTAAAACATCACCTCCGCTTGTAGCTTCAATAGTAGTTATTTGATTAAAATCCAGCCGATTTATTCTACCAGTAAATATAGTATCACTTTCTGATAAGATAGGGGTATTTCCCGCTTGTATCTTTATTTTACATCCTACTTGTAACATAAGAGCATTTATACCAGAATTTTCATCCGGCGCGGATACAAAATTCATTTCCATATTTACTCTATCTGCCATCATATTGTTAAGATGATTATGTAAATTTGTAACTTTTATTATAGCTGTTTGTATAGGACTATCTTTATCCATATGTACTATAGCAGATACTACAGATGCATAAGAATAAAGATCGTCAAAAAGATACCATGCTTCGGCATCTTCTTCTATAAAGAATAACTTTATGGTTGGATAAAAATAACCAGACCTGAATGCTGAACTCCGTAGTAAAGTGTTTATACCAATTGATGATAGTTCTTTTTTGAATAAATTCATCCCTGGTTTTCCTATAGCTTTAATATTTGAACCTACCAGAGATTTTGCCATCATTAAATTACCCAAAGTTTTTGGCATATTTTCATTAATTTGTTCTAATACTCCTTTATCAAAATGCTTAGTGTTTGTACTATAATCAAAAATTGCGGTTATTATCTCAGTTAAAGTATCTTTAAATTTAATTAATTCTATTTTACTCATTGATACCTTGGAACGCATTACTGTATCGAATGAAGTCCGGATACGGGTTGCAAAATTACCATCAGTAAACTCTGCATATTGGTCCGATTTAGTAATTACATCAAACATATCTCCGTTATATATTTTAACTACTGGATCTATTACATCTGTATATTCACTCAATTTAGAAAATTCTAAATCAAGTACTATCATGGCTTTCCTTTTGGAATTATGACTATATTTGGCTCCATCTTCACTGTTTATAGAAATATATACTATATTATATGGTTGTTCTCCTACAGTGTCAAAATAAATATCATCAATATATTGAGCTATTTTAGCATATTTCAGATAGTCATAGTCATTATTTGGTCCGGTTTTAAATAATCTATTAGCTGGAACATTCTTTATTATTTTAGCATGATATACTTTCTCTGGGAAAAGAGGGGTAGCTATTCTTTCTTCGGTGGTAGTACGAATACCATCGAACATTCCATTTGTTCTATCTTTTATAGTATTAGTATATTTTTCAAAATCTGCGGATTCATTATCATTAAATGTATCTTCAGCCACCCCATTTAAAGTATCGATAAGCCTCCTCATTTCTTTGTATGATTCATTTATAAATCCTATCTTATATACATAAAAATCAGGGGCAAGTGGTTTCATTCCATCTTTGGAATTATAGGATACAACAGGGTAATCCAAATATGAAGTTTGTTGATGATCTCTTACGTCTTTATCATATTGTAAAGCAGAGGGTAACCATATTCCTGTTTTATAACATATTTCTACTATTGTACTACTATCCAATCCATCATGTAATCTTCCGGATAACCAATGAGATAATATAAATATACTTCCATGAGTTAAAACTATGTCAGGTCCTTTTTCTGCAAAATATGCTATAGCTGCCGCGCCTATTTCATATAATGACCATGCCGCGTTTACTATCCACTTAAGTATACTTACTCCCTGTGTTGCTAATGCTAATAATATTTCGGCCAGTATAAGTAAAGAAAAATCAACGATTACCGAAACAGTGAGTTTTATTATATTTTCGATGGTAAGAGAAAATAAGGTTATAGTAGAGGGCTCAATTAATCTGGCTATATGCCCAGCAGTTACCGTCTCATTTCTTGTTTTTTCTGCAGCCATATGGGTATCTACATCTATCATTCCTTGAAACATAGGCACGTTACCTAGCAAACTTTTGGCTATTGATCGTAATGCTTGCTCTGTCTCACCTACAATAGGTTCTGATAATATTTCATTTTCTACAGGTATAAGTAAAGACAATAAAGCTTGACCATATGCTTTACTTATATTTCCAGTTAATGTATCATCAACAAACATACCGCACAATAATTCCTGGGAAATTGCTCCGCTCTTTATATCTTCTTTGCCTAATAGTATATCTTGTTTAAATGCTTCTATATGGGAAGTTAATACTTCAGTCATGGCTATATTAATATCAGTTGAAGATAGTTGTAAAGTACCTATAATTGAAATAATATGAGTTGCCCCAATTAAACTATCAGGGATAGGTTTATTCATTTTAACCATTGCAATAGTATATTCTGTTATATCTATTATAGTTACTAACAAAGGGTTATGCTGTACATAGTCATTTTCTGACAATTCATTCCATATATCTTTTACTCTGTTTTTTATCTCTTCATCGGTATCAATTATATCCGATACAGATATTTCTAATTTTATTTTATTATCAGGTAGTATAGTATCAGATATGTTAATTAGTGTTCCAATATCTGTTTCAACTCTATCTTTAAACACTAACATGATTGGTTCAGTTGCAGTGGATTCACTATATAGCCGAAATTTAGAAATTTGGCTATCCATAATATCGGTTATTACAGAAGTATTAGTTTCGGTTAAAGACAAAGAGGCAAGAATATCCATAAATGAAGAAGTAAATAAACTTTGAACTAATTGTTTTGCGTGTAGTCTGGCTGAATCAGAGCTTAAGAGATGGCCACATAGTGTCTCTAAATTGCCAATTCCACCATCTTTAGTCCCAAAAACCTCATTTATTTTGTTTGAATTTAATATACTCATGATAGTATGTAACATAAGAGTATCAGATGCGTAATTAACAGGATTAGTAGCATTAGCAAATTTCCCTGTTTTTATATTGTCAGCAGTGGTTTTTTTTAATTTGTTAGCGAGCTTTATACTAAGATCTGTTAATCCTATACCTTCCTCTGTTGTAAGCAAAGTACGATTTGTAAATGGAATAGAAATATCAGTTTTAATTTTAGCGTTAACTCCTGAACTATACATGGAAACTACAATTCCACCAAGACTATATTCTTTATTATCATAATCTATTATAGTTATATCCTCTGGAAATTTATACATTCTTGCCGGTAATTCTTCATTCCCTTCGGTTAGTACTTTAGTTTTTGTGAAAAAATCAAGAGCATCTTGTGCTATACCTGAAATGAAACTATCTGTTCTATTTTCACATATGGCATATGCGTATTCTCTCATAATATCAGTTATCATATATGGAATATATGTTAATATATTAAAAAATAACATCTTTGGTTGTGTACCTTTAGAATTTGTTGCAAATGGATTATCTATATTAGACGAGGTTCCAAGAATAGTAGAAAATATTACTGAACCTACTTGAGTACATGCATAAAAAAGCTTTGACCATTTTGAAAAGGATGCGGAACCCCCAGATAGTTTTTTAGTTAATTTCATTGTAGATAGCGCAACTCCTATAGCCGGCGCTCCGAGTAAAGCCTCTGATCCATGTTTCGCCCATTTACTGGCCCCGATAGATGCGGTATCAGTTACTTTAGTACCATAAGGATATTCTTTCCCCACATTTCCATTATCATATTCTTGTTGTCGTAGTTTTTCATTCTTTCTTATCCATTCCTTCGCCTTACTTTTCCTAGACCACAACATAAGTGATTCTTCAAGGTCAGTAGAATTTATAGTGAGTGGCTCGCCTCTTATTTTTTTGTCCTCTATTATAGCTAATATATTGCATATCATATCGTTTATTCTGGTAATTACATATAATGGTAATAACTCTGATAAACCATGATGTATACTAGCGGTGCTTATTGAATGAAGGAATGAAAATTTTGTATCATCAATTGAACTATCGCCTAGCTCATTAATATCTATAGGGGATTTACTAAGCCTACAAGCTATAGGAATGATGGGCGCTTGAATCCCGCCCTTTAATTTCTTTAACGATTCGGTTACTCTCTGTCCAAGGTTTATATAATTAAATACAATAGAAATATCATATGCTCCAGCTATTGTCTCATTGGTTTTTAATTCCATAGATACAGGGGTGAAAGTTTCTAATCCTAGTGAATTCAATATATCATTAGTTATTCTAACTGGTTCATCAAATCTGGCAAGATGTGAAACTCCCTGGAGTTCATTAATTATTTCCTCCATCTTTTTCTCTTCAGCGTATAACATAAGATACTTTATGCGATTAGTTGTATCTCCACCTCCCTTGAAAATACTCCTGGCGGTCATTAACATAGATATTATAGTATCATCACTACTAGATATATTAAACATTGTAGATAATCTAGCAACATCTACTGCTTTAACCTCTTTAAGTCTGATTGATGCCTGAATAATTTTGCCACCAGTTGATTGTACTACCGGAGCAAATTCCCCAGCTATGGGTATATATGCACTTGTACCTGGGGCGTAATTAACACTGATATATTCTACCTTTGCAGTTAAATCGTTTACAAAGCTTTTATATACTTTTGTTAATGCCCGTCTATATATATCTACAGATACTTGTTTAATTTCTGTATCTAATTTACTTAATAATTGTTTTATATCGGTTTCTAATGATTTACCTGTACTTGTATTTCCGGATATACTAAAATTCATTGTACTAATACTAGATTCATCTAAATTATCTGGAAAACCTGCGCTATCAATAGGAGTAACAGTAGATACAGGTAAAGAGGATTCCTCACTTAGAAACCGACCATACCCTACTATTCTACCTTTCCACCATGATACTTGGGTATCATATTTCAACTGTCCGGTATTTCCGGATACTATATTATTATTATATACTGGGCGACCGGCAGCATGAATAAATGATTTACAACCCGCTGATGTTACTATACCCAAATGGGTTACTTTAAGGGTTTTGGGTATAGTATTATTATCAGATATTCCTGTAGTATCTAAAAATATAATATCCCCAGGTAAAGTACTTTGTTGGGTTATTTTTGTACTACTGCTATGTTGATCCCTTGCAGTTCTTGGAATCTCCATACGTGCATACTTATGATATAAATAATAAGATAGCCCCGAGCAATCACATCCGTCTTTTATTCCTTTACCTGGGTTTCCTTCTGGTGGTTCTCCCCATACATATTTAACAGGCGGGTTAAGATATTTTAATAATTCATCTATAATATTTTGCCGCACTCCAGCAGACCCTATGCCTGGATTTACGAATAACTTGGTAGTGTCGAGTTTTACATCTACTCTTATACTATCGGGGTTATTTTTTTCACTTGCTTGTACTTTTTGTAACAAATTATATAAACTATTATTATCAGATTTACCATCTATCATTTTGATAATCTTATCAGTATGTAGTTCTCTTAATATAGGAATAATCTTGAGAGTTTCGGTATGTAGCCATTGTAATACATCGCTAACTTTTGGGGGGATAGAGCGATATGTTCGTCCAAATATAGTATCTTCATTTAACACATCGTTAAGAATAGCAGATAATATAAGTTTATGTGGGCTATGTAAATAGTTAGCCACTGAAAATACAGGGCTATATTTTTTTATAGATTCCCCTACAGATTTTCGATCTTTGTACCTTACTGATATTTGAAAATCATGATCGAGTTTGTTGTGATCAAATTTCGTATATCTTTCAAAAGGGAAACTTGCTGATAGTTTATTATCTGCAGTGTTATCAATTATACTATCTATCATATTTGATAAAGGTTCACACTCACATATATTATCAGTTAGTTCAATGCCACCACTATCTATTTTTGGATCAGTAGTATCTGACAAAAAATCATCTATCAATAATTTAGCGTTATTTCTATCTTTGTTTTTGATTGTAGCCAAAATGCTCTCCGTTTACTATGGGCGAAAATTAACCCAGTATTCCCAAATTCCCTTGTTATCTTTTGCTGCCTCTTTATATAAATCATTAAACTCTTTGTTGTATTTGGGAGTTACATCGGCTGGAAGGGGAGCAGCGTACCCTTCCTGGATTATCATTCTATTTAGCATTCTTTCATCCGGTAAATATACAAATGATAATAATCGGTTATATGTGTCACGTTTTGCTTTTTGCCCGAATCTAAGAATTAATGAATCCCCTGGACTAATTTGACTTTTAACAAAATCAGTTGCCATATTTCCCCACATAATTATCGTTTCGATACTAACTCCAATATTTGCCGCGTCCTTCCTTCCTTTTTTTCCATCTACTGTTTCTGGAGTATCTATCCCTAACAATCTTGCAGTCAATATTTCTCCATTGTAATCTACAATTAAAGTATCCCCATCAGTTATGCTAACAAGAGTAACGTCCTTACGGGGTTCAGATTCTATAGTTGTTATTCCAACAAATGATTTCTTAATAATTCTTCTATATTCAGTTGGAGTAATGAGTTGATATATATTATTAGATTGCATATATGGAGTATATTCAGGATTATCAACTTTGATATTTTGAAGAGTGTATATTTTGGTATAACTTGACATAGCTGGGGAATACCCTGGTAAAATATCCTTACGCATTTCTATAGTATCTTTTGATGTAGATTCACCTGACCAAGCCTCCATATATGTGTTATGAAGAGGATGACTGGTATGTTCTATAAGTTCTTTGGTAGGATAAGCATATCCTGATTTTATTAGTTGTTCTCCAATATCTATAACTATCCCATCTTTGGATTCTATTAATAGTTGGTATCGTTTAGATATTTTACCCTTCGGACTAGTTAGTTTATAATTTTCATGTCCCTCATCTATCATTTTTATTCTATGTTTATCTTTGAGCGCAGATTTTATCCACGCCTCAAGAGCCAGTTTGGATTTATCTCCTCCTGGTATTTGTTCCTTATATTTTTTCGACAATTTGTATTCATTTATATGTTCTTTATTTATAGGTGCATCTATACCAAATATACTTCCTCTACCTACTGTAGATTGACCCTCGGCTATATATTCAAATATATCACCGGCAAGTACTTTCTTTAATTTCTTCATATATATATCCTTGGAAGAAACAGTAGGAGTATATCGTTCGCCGCTCATATTTTTCATCATTTCTCTTATTTTAGGTACACTTACTCCAAACATTCTAGCCATAGCATCAACCTGGGGGGTATCTGATTTTTGACTGGATATTTTGTCCATTATTTTTGACTGTTCTATAGCGCCATCTATTGTTTTTATATATAAGGTTTTATCACCATAAGTAGTAGTTGTTAGTACCTTAGTTACTTTCATCACTACTCTTAGTTCCCTAGGATGATTTGCTATAGATTCTAAATGAATACTATCTATCTTTACCATAATTGGAGTAGATGCATATGCTAATAGGACAGAAGCAGGACTATCATATTTACTGCTCCAATCTAACGCGGTTTGATCAATCCCATAGGCAATATATATTTTTTTATTCTGTTGCATTGGTTGGAGCAATGCCGCAACTAGGGGGTTCATTATTGGAATAATTACACAACATTGTGCAAGTGCAAATAGTTTTTGTATGTGTGATTTAAACCGTAAATAATTTACAACTAACTCAATTTGGATACTATCTATAGGTGAATAAGAATTAGACATAGATATAGCCGATTCTACTCTGAGTCCTGGTATTGGCACTATATTTTTGTTGGTAAAATAATATAGTCCAGATAGTGTCGTATATCCATCGGCGCCATACCATATATTACCTACTTGGATTAGTGCTTCTTCTGAATTAGGATTTGCCATCCTTTGTATGTATTCTCTATGTTCGTTAGCAATTGACAATAAAACCTCACATTTCTGTAGAAAAAGGAAGAGTCGGACTATCAACTATCCGGGTATTAACTTCCTGATCTGTTATTTCTCGTATAGCTTGAATTATTTTATTTACAGTATCTTGATTTACCATATCAACAGTTATTGTTATTCTCATCCGACTACCACGCCTCTATATTTAGAACGATATTCCCCCTGGCCCTGCGGTTTAGGGGATAATACCGTAAACATATCATGGATATGCCTTGCTGCACCTGATACCCCCATGCCATCTTGATATTGTGACACTATTTTAGCAGGCCTTGGTTTAAGCATAATTTCCATTTCTCTACCCATTATACCACTACTATCTTCATAATACTCCCCTCCAAGTCCCGCAGTTTTTTCTAAATCAGGAACTGCATAACCTTTTGTAATCTGATTCACCGTTTGTCCAGCAATTACTCCTGTCAATAGCCCTGCAAGAATAGTACCAATTCGTAACTTCCCTGCTGATCTTATTAATTGGTCATCTGCAGCAGATGCAGTATGCTTTATGGTTCCTTCGGTTATTGCATCGAATACTGATCCGGCCCTAAATACTGTTGATTCCTGAGCTATCCTTTCTGCTCTTAATTTTATAAGATCTTTTTTCTCCCGATTATGCAAATTTACAAGATTATTCATTCGATCAGTATAATCTACATTAGTAGTTCGTATATCTTGTTCACCTCTGACCCATGCACTAAATTCGGCTATTCTTTTTTCCCCCATACTAGATGTTTGGATAGATTCACCCTTGGATAATTTTTCCTCTAAATCTTTTATTACATCAAGGGTACTAACCCCATCGTTGCTAAACTTAGTAATAGCCGCATATCCTCTATCTTCCATTATAGTCGTTCCATGTAATTCATGAAATTCACGAAATGATTTTGTCATTTTCTTTACGTATGGTTTTATTTCCCTGGTAGTATTTTCCCATACAGTATTCGGATCTGCACCAGGCATACCACGAGAAAATGTTTTATATAATATCGAACTCCTTCTATGTTTTTTTGCATTTTGTATCCATGTATCTACTTCAGTAAGCTTTTCCTCTGCTAATGCGGATCCATATCCCCAATATTTCAGAGCTATTTTTTTACTTTCTCCCCCGCGATTTACCATTTTATAGTTTTGCATCTTGCCATCTATATGTTTTACTCTAGTATTTTTAAGGGTTCTTATATCACTTTTACCTTCGGTTATGGCGGCTACCATCTCAAGGTCGGCATTATGATTAACATCTGTAAGCTTTGTTAAATATTCTTTTTTCTTAGATAAATAATCTTCATATGTATCATAATCTACCTTAACCCCAGGTTGTTTCATGCCCCATTCTTCCATCTCTTCTGATATTTCCGGGGCCAAGTTTACTGAAAAATTATATCTTGACACTTTTTCAAATATATTATCATCCAATGATATGTTTTTATTTGATAGTTTTCTAAATGTATCAAGAAGATCATCTAATACATCAGGGGTACCATGCTTTGACGATATAGTTTTTTGGGCTATTGTTTCACTAGCTAGAAGGTCCAAAAATGCTTTCTCTCTTTCATTATTTGTAAAATTGGCAGATATATGTCTTATTGCCGCTCTCAATTTATAAGATGGCGGAGTACCTTCCTTTATATTTATAAAACTTGATACCTGGGTAAGTTGCATCTCTTTTCTTAACTGCGGTAACTGAGATTTCAGATCATCTATCATTGCTTGATGTATAATCCGTTTTTCTGGAGTAAGTTTATCTACTAATATGTTATATTCAGTATCCGGATAAAGCTTGAGCATTTCCTGTTCAGATCCCGCTTCTGTTAAAAGTGACTTAGCTTTGTGTTTTTCTTTGGCTATTTCTCTTGCCCTTTCGGTTTCATCAGGTGTACTTATTCTAGATACAACTGCCATATCTATATTTATTAGATCTTGTATGTTGGCATGATCAACATTAAGAAATCCTGTAGTACTCGTTCTTATATTGTTATATATTTTTTTCCTAACTTGAGTGGCTTCTGTCCCACTTATATTATATTCCTGTAGTATTCTATCTATTTCATCTGTTACACTACGCGTTACAATCCGATTTTGATATCCTCCCTCGGATATACTATACATCATTTTTATAGACTGCCTATTAGCTGGAAGAAGTTCGTTATCTGGTCCGACTATAGCTAATCGCTCCTGTATACCATTTATCATACTTTCATGACTTAAGTTTTTGAAATCTTCACTGGTCATATTTAATGATTTAGATAACGATATTGTATTATCAATTTGAGACCGTTTATCTTCTAGGTAATCAAGAGCTCTATTTTCCATAAATACTAAATCGCCATCAAAGTCTCTTGCCATAGAATCTGCAGTTATGCTATTAATATATATTGGAGCATTATGCATTTTATGTATATCTTTTACTGCAGTAGCAGGGAGTTCCTCCATAAGCTTTTGGGATACTCCTTTCTCGTTTATAACTGATAACTGTAAATCTTTTGTAGCTGCACTGGATAACAAGGGATATCCTAATATATTAGTAGATACAAATTGATTCGGTCTAACAACTCTCGAACCTGGAAAATACTTTGTAGAATTTAATCCAGGATATTTCATATACATATTGTCTTCAGACCACTCCATGCCGAGATCTTTTAAAACATCAGTAGCCATTTTTCCAGTGGCCATTACTTTGGCTCGTTCATCAATTCTTTCCTGTATATTGGTTGTATGTTTTGTTACATATGTACCTAACTTATCTTTTATATTAGTTAATATATTGGGTGTAATTTTTGTAGTTTTACTACCTGCACTATCTGATATGGTAGGGAATCTTTTTACAATTGAGCCAGGGATAGTTAATACTTTTTCTTTTGATAATATAGATTGTTGTCTGGAGGCATTCCAATATTGAACAATAGTATCGGTTAAATTCCCTATATCTTTTGTATATACCTTGCTTTTTATACCGGCAAGCCCTTCTAGTAATTCAGTTAATGAGTTATCAAGAGCTTCACCTGAAGTTGCATGGTCAAAAACATTGGCTACCTTTTTTAAACTATCTTGCAAAATATTTACAGTGTCTATTTCATTAGTCAATTTAGTAGCCATATCCATAGAATCTACAACGCCACCAGTAAAAAACTTCACTGCATCATCTGCAGATACAGCGCTGACTCCAAAAGGTATACCTTCAGCGCTTATTACTTTCCCTTGCATAGTAAAAGGTATAGAATTTTCTATTAATCTACGATTTGCTGCAGAATGTTTACCAGTAAATGATGCTCGAATGGCTGCACTTTTATCGGCAGTGGCTACCCTAAGCTGTGCCATAGCTTCTTTTTTAACAGTATCATTTCCAGCATGTAATCTGAGTTCTTCTTCAATCTTTGCTATCTGTCTTACATAATTTACTTGGTTAGTTACAAAATCAGATCCAGTAAAAAATGATCCTATCACTTCTCTGTCTATAGTAGCAAGATCAGGTCCTGTACGGTGTTCCGCTAATTCAAAAATATCAGATTTGTCAAATTTATGCATTGGAACATATCTTGTTTTTTTACCATTTATATCTACTTCCATGGGAAGTTTCATATACAATACAGCATCATCCGGGACAGAGTTAAATACTTTCATTAACTCTTCCATAACTTCAGATTCTATAAGGGCACTATTTCCTCTACCACCTAGCATACCATGACTTGTTAATTGTTCTATACTCAGGTTATTGTTTTTTATCAAATCGGCTATATCTGCATCATCTGTAAACATTGCCATATCTTTCATATTATCCATTACTATCCGAAATCTACTAGCCGCCGATATATTACTTGTATTTTCATATTCAGTTACTAACCTTGTCACAAAGTCTTCGTTACCGAAGTTTTTTATACCTCTTATATCGTTTAGTGAAAGCACTGCCATCTTCTTTTTACCAGTTGCTCCTACTCCTATTGCTTCCCTGCCTGTTGTTATACTAACCCATTGTCCATTGTTATACTTATAAGTATCCGCTCCTTTCCCTGTAGAAAATTGTTTATCACTTAGCCAATCGGAAGCAGCCTCGTATTTATCTAAAATATATGGAAACTTATAGTCTAGTTGGGCACTATAATAATGTTCAAGATGTTTTAATCCGGATGCATGAGCATTTATCATGTCATCCATACCTTGTCTTCGTCCTCTACTAAAACCGTTTAATCCTCTATCCTCTCCTGAAAATTTAGTGAAATTATCTATACTTACAAGGTGAGTTGCTTCAAAAGTCCTTGTAAATACACCCTTAAGGTTGGTTCCATTATCACCAAATACAAGTACTGGCATATTTTTTATTGTATCGCCTGGGCTTTGTAATAATTTATTATATTGCTTTAATCCAACCGACATTGTATAATCAACACCAGTAGTAGATTTAACCATCTTTTGTAAATTCTCTGATACTCTATGTAATTCTTGAATAGCGGCTTGATTACCAGTTTGTGATTTCAGAATAAGACTCTCCATAATCGATAGTTTTTTAAACTTATCATGTGCCGTAGATATCCCATTTTTTAATTTAATAGATAATTCTCCACCTGCGTCTATTTCGAGTTTATCGAGCACGGTATCAACCCCGTCTCTATCCATCATATATACCATTACCTCACGAAGCCCCTTCTTGAGTGTATCAATATGTGCCCCTCTCACTGATTCAGATATCCTGCCCTGTTTTATCCATGTTTCTATTTCTATAGATTTCATCTTGGCAATATCCCCAAGCATCTTGTTCATTATTCCTAGGTCTATACCGCCACCATGTAATTTTTTCATTTGGTTTGCGGACATTATAATATTAGCGGCACCAGGTATTTGCCCCTTGGCATATAACTTTGCTGCCTCTTTGTCAAATACCCCCTCGGATAACATAAGTTGGCCTAATTCTTCCCTTGTTGTTATTTTATTAACTATGGCCTTTGTAGTGCTAAGTTTAGTACGACCTGGGGCCAGAGGTATATCTTCTGCTCCTATAAATCTAATAAGCCCGTTATCTACTTCCATCCGTATTAATTTAAGATTCTTATCCGCAAATTTCATTTCATTACTTACAGGGTCTATACCAAGGGGTTGTCCTTTTTTTATAACAACCGGAGCTTCGTTTCCTTTTAGTAAGCTCTTACTTATTGCTCCTTCTTTGCCAAACTCGCCGCCAAGTTTATTAAGTATAAGATCTTTAGTAATAGGATGAATAAATGCTTTACCCGCTTCATCTTTTGTAAATTCTTTAACATCTATTATAGACATGTTAACACTTGAAAAAGTATCTAAAATGGTAGACCCTCTTTTTCTGCCTAGAGTTATCATATCCCTTATCTCTTTTTTTATGGATTTGTTGTCCTTTACTTTGTCCTTAATATCATTTATAGTTATTCCTCCTTTATATACATTATTAGTTTTTAAGGTAGTAGAATCAAATACTTGATCTATCTGACTTTGGTTTAACCCATGTTCAGATAATATATTTTCTATTTGTTTTGTTGAAAATTTAGCAGTGGGATCAATATTCTCGCCTAATTTTATTCTGGTATCTACTACCATGGCTACGCTACCTTCTCCTACCCCGTACAATTCATCAAGCCAGAATCCTATATTAACCATCTTACCCGGGATGGCTTCTCTCCCTATCTCTTTTGATATTTTTTCAAGTACTTCAGTCGAGGTAGGACCTAATATTCTGGATAACATATTAACGGATAGTTGTTCTCCTGACACTAATTTCTTTGCATAAGTTGGTCTTAGATGGGATTGGGCATTTAATGGAGTATAAGGAAAAGCACCTATAACCGGCGCAGTAGCTATTTTGCCAGATTTTACATATGCGGCTTCGGATATACCAGCCATTGATATCTCTCTACCAGTTGCTTTTAATTCTCCCTCTACAGATAGAGTAACTACCGGGATACCTTCTACTAACTGTGCATATGTTGATTTTATTGCTCTGGCTGATTTAGTTCCTGGTTTTTGTTTTGCTTCAAGTACTTCTTTTAGTATAAATCTATCAGAGGTTATGCCTCCTAGTTTAGATACTCTCCCTGCTTCTTCTGCTCTTGATAACAAAGAATCGACTGCATTAGATAAGGAATTTGCAACTACTTGTGCCGGATTCATCCCCGGTTCTATCATGTGAAATCGCGCGCCAATTATTTTTTGGGCCTCTTCTAGTAACTCACTGCCGAAAGACCGGTGTACCAATATTTTTTGTCCTACATCCCAATATGCTCCTGGTTCTTTCGCAGTAACAATCTCGGCACTTAGGGTAGGCAACCAATCGGTTACTCCTTTTTGTATCATACCTCCTTTATAAGATGGTAAATTTACGGTAGCAAATTTACCTGATTCCGCATGTTTTATTTTTATAGTATATCCCGAACCATCTGATGATATCTTTTCGATATTTACTCCATTATCAGTTAATATACTAGGTAAAGTACTATATTCTTTTAGGAATGTATTCTTCGCGGAAGTTACCTCTGTCATCTTTTTTGACAATTCCCATGGGGTTTCCGAACCGGTTAGACTCATTTTTTGATTTAGTGTATCCACTTTGTCTATCAGTTCTTGGCGTACATGGGGTTCATATAGTGAATAATCTCTTATTAAATCATCATCTGTAAGTAGCTTTGCTGCTTTTTTCTCCCATTGTTCTTCTTCTATTACCTGATCAGTACTATACATTAAGTTATCTTGTGATAACCTTTTATATTCATCAGTATCTATTATCCTATCAATATCAGGCACACCTGCTGGGACTATAGGATCTATTCTTTGATTAGGTAATAATTTCTTGATTTCTTCAGGTTCAATTTCTGGGAATAATCTGGCAGCTTGCGCCCAGTCCTCACGTATAGATTTAGCGGAGGCCACTAATCTTTTTGCATCTCTATAACTAGATGTGAATGAGGTAGAAAGCCGAACTCCACCATAAGCTATAGCGGAAAGTACCCCCATAGTTTTTAGATATGATACTGAAGTATCTACTGTGTCTCTTCTCGGATCACGAAATATCAATTTTAACTCCTACCTACTATCTCAAGTTCTATTCTACTTTGCCCATCTTCTATAATACTAACATTAGTTGAAAATTGTAATAATAAATTGCGCAACTGGCCAGTATCAGTTAATGAATTATCAAAATCTTTGACTGTTACTCTACCTTGAAAAGCATCCGGATATAAAAGGTCTTGGTCTTTATATATCCCTAATTGTTTTGATCTTTGGAGAGTAGCCATTTGTCTATACCATCCTACCCCTGCATCATGAGCGGTTACTCCTCTTTGTTCCAAAGTTTCAATAAGTGGGCTCTCAATTGGGACATCCGGAGAATATACAGTAGATGTAATGTCAGGTAACTCTCTTTCCATTTGGCGCTCTGCAAATTTTCCCATGGTGAAAGTAGCCAGTTTTTCATCACCCATAGCTTGATACAATGAGGCCACTGCAGTTTCAGGTAACATGTCTCGTACCCTATCTATATTCTCTGTAGTAACATTATTTATTATATCCTCTATATAATACTTATCCGGTCCTCCTATATTCCACGCAGTAGAAATTGGGCTTAATATTTGATTTTGCATTGAAGTGCTAGTCATAGTCCTATTAGCTTTATCAAGATATTCACTATCCCCTGTTTGTTGAAATAGGTTTTTGAATTTAGCATATTTTACCGCATCCATTTGTTCCATCACATCTCGACGCTGAGCTACCCTGTCAGGTATATATGTGCTACCTGACATGCGATTCCACATTGAAACCCCAGCCCCTGCTGCTCCCATAGCTAAACCGACCGGGCCGCCACCTAATAAATATCCACCTACTCCCCATGAAGAAAATCCCTGTAGTGGATCTTTTTCACCTCTAGCGAGATGATAATAGGAAGCTAAAAAGTCCTCACCTGGTTGCTCCCAAAGTTTTACACCTTTTCCATACATAACTGATCTTTCGTATTCTTCCATGGCGGAACTTTGATGAAGCAATTTTGTATGAACTGGCGATCTGAAATGCGATGCACGTTCCCACAGCGTACCTATTTGTTGCTCCAAATAACTATAGTTATCTTGATGAAATTCATCTTTTGCTTTTCCATATTCGGTTATGGATTTTCCTATATTTGAAAATCTGTATTCATCAAAATCAAGTGCCTTTTGCTTTTCTCTTATCTGGTCCTTTATGACCTGGTATTCAGCCGTCCTATCATTTAGTCTACCACTAGCCATTTGTTGGTCTACTATAGCTTCTGCTACTTTATAACTATCTGAATATTGGGCTACATCTGCTAGGATTTTGAAACGATCAAACCATGAATACGCATTAGCTAAATTCATAGCTTTGCCATCTTCTTCCAACTGATTTATAGAACCATAGGATGCTACTGCTGCCGATTTTGTTCGTTCTATATCTGCTTGAAACCGCCTAATATCTTTATTTACTATTCGTTGAGCTATATCGCCGGTTTCAGTATCTACTTCTATAAGTAGCCCCTTCTCTACATCACTTAATACCATAAATGCATTTATGGAAGCTTCTCCTGCAATTCCTCTAGGTACAATTTTTATCGGAACTTTCTCACCACTAGCATCTTTTACTATAGCGTCAGCTTGAGCATGTAAATTTATAGAAGGTTCATACAAATGGGTTTCGCCTTTTACCATACTCCCATAACGTCTGGCAGCCAACTCTATATCTTTTTTAACAGGTTCTACCATATCAATCAGTCTATTTTTATGAGACATATATTCTGGTAATCCTAGATAAAATGCCATTTGAGAATCGAGTTCTTCTCCTAATATATCAGCTTCTAAAGGCATGGAAAGATCTATATTATGTAAACTTTCGTAACTAGGCCCGGGCAAACGAGCTTCTCCCATGGGGACAGCGGCAAAAGGATCCCCGTGTCTAAAATCCACATAATATTCTGAACCACATAACCAATCAGGCATGGTATTAACATGTGGATTAAATACATCGATTTGATTGCGAGAATGGGGCACATAACGCCTTATGACTTCAGAATTGCATATACAAATTAAATTAGAGTGGTAATAGTGTACTTTTTCTACCTCAAAATCATATACCCATCTATTATAATATTTTGTTGTTATATTCGATATACGGTAATGTATGTAATTACCTTTAATAAAAACGCCATCTTTACTACCTATCTTCTTTAATCGCCTAATATCTTTGGGAGGGGTAGATATAGGTATTCCAAATAGATTACGAAACAGAATATTGTTATATCCATATACTGCTATTTTATATACAACTCTACGATCTTTAGGGTATTCTATAAATATAGTACTTACTATACCAAATGTTGATAATATAGTATGAAATAAAAATGCAAGAGATTCTGAAGTGGTTTTGAGACTACAACCATTACCTTTATTATTCTTGGTATTAGTTATTGTACCATCGCCAAAGAATAAGCCCTTGATATATGAGAGCATGGTACTTTTATTGTTTGTCCATAAATAAGAAGATAAACGCTTATTATAACAATATGTACCTAATTCAGCTTTAAGAAAATATGATAGGGGAGGATGGCTGAATCTAAGTACTAAGGTATGGTGTTCATTATCTATGTCTATATATACATTAACCCCTAGAATACCAGTTATGATAGTCTTGAGATGTGTAGCATATTCAATTTCATTACTATTTAATGCAAGACATATCTCCTTGCCAACTGATGAATATCCTTCTGCAAGATACCATCCTATAAAATATGCAAAATCCTCATTTATCTCAAGATATCTATTCCATCTTTTCGATTCCTTTTTTAACATGAAATGAGTACGCGCAGTCGTAATCTTTATAGGACTAACATTTAACAATATAGACATTTCTTTTACTGATTTATTTAGCATATCCGGATTATTTTCAAAGTATTCAACGGCCTTTATAAAATTAGGATCTAGTCCTTTTCTATATATATAGTTATCTGTAATACAATAAGTATCTGGAACATATTTTCCTAAATCTATTACTATATTAGGAAAATTATTTACTACAGGGATAGCACGCAGCAGATAATCTCCTTTTTTTAAGGTATCAACTGTATTTTTCTCGTATAGTTTACAGGTTAAAGGATGTCGTTTAATTTCCCAGCCTCTTTTGATATGATCAAGTACATGTCTCACTACATCAGTATATGGTTTGAAACCGAAAAACCGATTAGGGTAATCTGAAGGTATATCATCAGTTCCATTGTTTTCTATATATTCATATACTTCTGCGAATTCTTGTCTACATGCAGTGTAATAATAGTTATTGGTTATGGCAGTATGAGGCGGGATATCGATTATTTTTGAGTTAGTAAATGGATCAGTTGTTTTTATATTGAAAGCACAATCAATACATTTATGTTTAGTATCAGATTTACAACATGATGTGGTATTTGTTTTTACACATTTTTGATTTCTATATATGGGTAATTTATGATTTCCGCTAATAGATAGTGGACGATTTATACCACTATACGAGATATCATAAAGTTTGTTATCATCCAGTTTTCTTTTGAATATACGCTTTACCGGTCTATACTTCCCATCCTTTGATAATATACTATCTCCTACCAGAATATCCTCTGCTTTCTTTACTTTGGTTTGAGTTTCTATAGGAGTATTATCTGCTAGGCATAATCCCGCAAGTCCCCCTAATTCCATCTCCCAGTAGGATTGCCTTATACCTGCTATGTCTATAGGGGATGCAAGTTCCGGAGCATAGTCAAATAATTCACTTCGGCCAGTTATTGAACCAAATATAGAACTACCTATAAAACCACGAAGTCCTACTATATCTTGCATATTAGTTATAGTATTTCCTATAGCATGTTCTGCCGATCCCATTTCCATAGGGGTAGGAGCTAACAATGTATTTATATCTCCTCCACCAACTGCATTTGCTCCTCCTTCTGCAAAACCATATAATCCCTGTTTATCTTTATACATGGCCGATATACTGTCTATTCCGAGCCCAGCTTGTGCAGCCTGCCCCATAGAATAACCGGTTGATGCAGCCCCCATAGGTACTTCTAATTCATCTTGGTGCATTGATATTCCTGTTCCAGTAACCATATCTGATCCAGGGATCATATGCATCATATTACTAAATACTGGAATATCTGAAAATAAACCAGCGGTAGCAGGGTATGGCCGAGAATAGTAATTTTTCATAGCATAAATGTCAGGCGCTACACTTCCTACCATTTCTGTCATTAAAGAATCTTTATAGCCCGGTGCATGTTGATAGTCACTTCTTAACATTGCATACATATGTGGCCGAAAATATTGGACACGCCCACCATGAAAATCTTGTGCACCTAACTCCCAAAATCTGGCTTTCCGTATAGGTACTTCCCTTTCTCCTATAAGTTCTTCTACTACCTGTTTTCTGCTTTTAGAAATATCATGCAATCCAAAGACCCCTAGTGGACCACCGCCTAATAGCATACCAACTGCGCCACCTATTCCTCCTCCAGTAATTGCAGCCCTGGGACCGAATCTAGCTCCTGCTAATACCCCACCTATCATAGGTCCTATTCCTCTCACTAATCCAGATAATGGAGAAGTTATAGAACCAGGCATTAAATCTTCGAGATAAGCAGCAGTTTCAGTACCACCAGTAACATCTAACATACCCTGAGCGGCTACTCTAGCCCCTGCTATTATATTAGCTCCAAATACCCCAATTCCCTCACCAAATATTGTGCCATCTAAATATTCATCTGCCATTCGGTTAACTACGGAGTATGCCATAGATATTCCAATAACTGGTGCAACTCTTTTTGTGAACATCTTTTTAAGATACATTCTAGGGGTAGTAGTAAGAGTTTCATCCAAGCCTATACCGAGAAATTCAGACGCGGTTCTATTAAAGGCATGAAACATTGACATCATACCTACATTAGATGCATCCATTATACCTTCGGCTATATCTATAGTCTGGTCTGGTCCGACTTTTATTTGCCTTTTGTTTATAGGGCCGGTATTCCAAGTTTTAGGCATCAGGAATATTTCATCGTAATCAGGCTGGCCGACTTTTGGTCTAGTATCAAAATTCCAAGGGGCCGCGGCAGAATATTTTAATTTCCTGCTTTTATGATAATCTACCACATAATCTATATCCGGTTTAAGTTCAGTATGATCGCCTATAAAATGACGAACGGAGGATTTTATACTACCTACAATTTTTGCTCTATCATTTTCACTAATTGCAGGATGTATTTCTGAAAAGCTACCACTAATATCTTGATAAACTTTACCTAATCTTTTTGATACTTCATATGCACTCCTTTCCTTTTGTTTTGTAACATTATATACTGAATCAGTAAACATTTGGTCTAGAGCATTTGTTACCTGTTCTCTATATCCTTCTCCTGAAATATGTTTAGGAAATTTATGAGCTACAAATTCTTCAGGAATAGATTGCATAACTGCAGTGGTTATCCGAAATACTGTGGCGTTATAACTATCAATTGCTGTAGGTTTTCGATTTCTACCCGCTATTGTTACAGAATTAGTATCAAATTTATCTCCAAGTAAGTCAAATAATTTTTGGTCTGGTATGTCATTATCATGAAACCGTCTCTGCATCATCTTTACTTCTTTAATATCATCTCTTAACCAGCTATATAATCTACGTTTATCTGATTTCTCAGTGGATATATCTATAAGAAAATCATGTAGTGAATCTATATTAGCTTTAGCTTGACTAACTGTTTGATCATCATATATCAAAAATTCATTCATGGATACCGGGAGATTTTCAGAATGTTTCTTAAAAGTTGGCCGCATTCTTTTCATCCCACCTGCTTTCCTGATCATATTATGCCAAAAATAATCTGAAGCATCTTTGGCTTCCCCTCGTATAATGTTACCAAATTCTTCTATGCTTCTATCAGTCTTTAACATTTCATCAATCCATCTCTCGCTTCGGAGATAGTCTTTAGAAAATAAAGTGCCAGTATATCTGGGATCCCCATGTTTTTTCATCAGCCCGGCCACTTTTGAAAATATGGATTGCTCTTGGGAATATCCAATCTCAAATTTCTTTAGTACTTTACGTAATCCACCCATGGTTCCTGATACTTCTACTTGGTCTTTTATCCGTTCTATAGGAGTAGGGCCTAATTGTATATGTCTATTTACTTTACCTATTTTGTCAAAATATTCATATCTTTCCGAACCAAGCCAATTTCTGTACAATTTTGAACCAATACTATTTGTTTGACTAGAAAACTGTAGGTAATCTAACATCTTACCGCCTGGTGCACCTCCCATATTTATGAACATAGGTTTATTATCTTTGCTATTTTTACTAATAATGCCCATTTTTCCACCAGGGCTATGTAATAAAATATCATCTGCAGCCAGCCACAATTCTCCTCTATTAGCCGATACTTTCATTGCATTAGATGCAGCGCCCCTTGACATCCCTTCTTTCATATATAGTTTATATCTGGTATCAAGAAATTGACTAGCGGTATCTCTCTGCGCCCTAGTAGCAGTAGATGCAGTTGTACCCATCATCGATAAAATTATATCGGAAGGTGACTCTCTTTGAAGAGGATCTGATGATAATGCATGTGGAAAATATATTCGACTTCCTGATCTACCTATCCTAAATGCCGAACCCATGGCATGTTCTGAATGAAGATAATTTATCATATCCCCCTGACCAAATAATGATAATGCAAATTGTGGAATGCCTTTTCCCGCTCTTTTTATCAAAGAATCTTTTATACTGCTCATACTAAGATTCCCCATGTCGAAATCTTCACCTCTATAACTATATAAACTAGGATCTAATGGCATATCTTTAGTTCCACTCTGTGTCGATCTACGCGCTGTTTTTCTACGTATCTGCAAATCAGTACTGCCTGCATTTTCAAGAACTTCATTTACAAAGTTTAAAATCCTGCTTCGTTTGTTAACCTCCTTTTCATAGTTTTGATATCCTATAGATCTAACCTGTCGCATAACTTCCCTAGTCTCACTAGAGTATTGTTTTTTCTCTGCAGGTTCTATTGTACTGTATTTTTTACCAGCTCTCATCTCAACTATTGTTTCATGTAACTTATCCATTTGTTTATCTATAGCTGTAAGCCGGTGTTCTCTAAGGTGTTTTACTCTTGGGAGTTCTTCTTTGTAATGATTCTTTATATGCTTATATATATCACTGGGCCTACGGGAACCTACCAATGATAAAAGTCCTCTATTTTCAGTAGTCATTCTTCGTGCTCTAGATAATGCAATTGCTTTATCAGCTATATTATATTTATGCTCGGAAGAAATATGTTTTAACCCACGCATTCCTGTCTTAACCACCGATCTGGTTTGTCGACTATATTTTTTAGCTACTTTCATTGTTGTACGTTTCACCGTACCTTTTTGTTTTGCTCTTAAAGCAGCATTTATACCTATAGAAAAAGCCATCGGTGCCCCAAGATACCACTTAGAAAATGATGCAGTGGTTTCTTTTTCTTCAGGACTTACTGCAGTATGTTTTTCTAATCTATACATTACATAAGTAGCCGGAAGAACCGATATTTCATCGCCTATTGCTTTTCCGGTTACAGTAAGTGCTTTTCTAACTTTTGGAGTTTGTTTGGATAATACTCTACGACGAACTGCGGCACTCATTCTGTTTCTATATGCAGCAGTTGTGGTACGAATGGTTTGTTCAGTTAAATTTCTTGAACCTAGTCTTGGTTCAACTTTACTAACTCTATCAAAAATATGCCTCGCAGTTCTAGTACCTCTAGTATTACGAGCCGATTCTGCATACCTGGCGTATTTTACAATAGATCTTCTGGCGGTAGATGCTGCCCATTTTGCACCTTCCTTAACCGCCATAGCTGTAGCTTGCCATGCTACCATTGAAGTAGCAAAGCCTAGAATGCCGCCTATCATAAAATTAACCCTCGGAGTTAGATGGTAGTTTAGTATTTAGGATATCACGTTCTTCTCTGTTTGAGTGTGTTACATAGTCTTGTTCATCTCTCATCCAGTCAAATGCAACCTTTCGTTTGGATCTATTTCCTTTGTCTGCTGTTAATTGTTTAGATAACATTGTTCTAGATAGTTCAACTAACTCTGTCATATCGGTGGGAGATTCACTATTGCCTTTCTCACTATCAACAGATCGATCAAGATTTTGACGCGGAACCGGGACATGTTGGCCTTTATTACGTCTCCTTATCATATTATCATACTTATCTTTAGGGGTTATTATGTCGATAGGTATCTCATATTCTAAAGAATCATCAAATCTATCCGCTACTTTAACATCTGTAATTAACTCCATCGCCGAAATTACATTTGCTCTAACATGCACGTTTTGTTCAAGCATAGACATATACATTTCTATACCACCATGCATAAGAATAAACCTATCATATATGCCTATAAGAGTCATACTCTGTTGCTCTGCCTCTTCTATTTCTTTCCGTACAAGATCTAACGATCCAAACCCTGCTTTATCAAACATCATATCAATAATTTTATTGATAGGGGTAGGGGGTAACTCCATAATATCTTTAAATGATATTTCTACCTCCTCTTGACTATCAGTTATTTTGTATGCTCTAATAACATATTGTCGAATAAGATATCGTACATTTGGTAATTCATACCTATTGGAAAATGACGAGTATGATTTCCAATCCATATATGTCATTGGGACAAAATATACTGTAATTTTCTCACCGCCTGTACCGGTTATACTTATTCCATACTCTTTCACTGATATACCTTATATTTCTTCGACTATCGGATCTACCCATCCCGATATGTCCATTATTTTTTCAAGTAGTAAAGACATTAAACCAGATTCTATATTACCCGCGTCTACTTTTTCCGGAAAATTATCAGGATATACTACACATCTCTTGAGAGTTTCTTTATTAGATAAATCACTAATTTCTTCATCTAATTCTCTCATGAATTTATTCCTGTTTTCATCAGGTAATTTATCTATTTCAGTATTCCCACCAACCGATTCTATTTTACTGTCTATAAATATCATAACCAACCGATTAGCTTCTAATACATCAGAATAGTTCTGAGCTTTTATAAAATAGATACCAATGTATGGTACAATTATTCTGAATATTTTATTATTTTTATATTGCTCTTTAACTTTATCAGTTATAGATATTATTTGATCTGTAGTTAACCCACTGTCAGTTGTTGGTTCAATATCATATATCTGATTGTCCTGAATATTATCTGATTCTTGAATCTCTACATTTTGTTCGTTCCCCATGTCCTTTTCTCCTTCCTGTTTTTTTTAAATCTTATGTATATTTAGATAAAAATCATCTAATATTGAAGTAGTTGTTTTAAAAGGTGATATATTATTAGCGAGATATACCGGAGATAATTGGTTAAACGCGCCCGATATAAATTCACCTATACTAAGTCTTACTCGCTTAGATGCCGGGTATTTCCCATTAGCATAAAGTAATACCATATCTGATATATTTTTCCCTGTATTAGTTATTGCATTTTCCCCTCCAACCAATAATGCTTCGGCCGCATTATTATATAATCCTATTATATCATTATTATCTTTGTTATAAGAAACAAAGGTATTATATTCCTTATCTTTTGTAACCGGACTATATATAGTATTATTCTCAATAATAGACATACAACCTATATCGCCGGTTATATCTCTACCAATAGGCGCAGTTAAATGTATGCTCATATTTGATATTCCGGTTACAGGTAATATACCAAGAGTGGGTATCATTTTTGATATATATGTTGTTCTTTGTCCTTTTACGATATTATTGGCTCTGCCATCTGCAGTATATGCTGCACTACCAAACATCGCTCCAAACCCATAACAATTAAATACTTTTGTAGCATAATCGGGCCCACTCCCAGGGGTTGTAGATATACTTACTTCATATTCCCCTACTTGCCATGGAATCTCAGATAATTTATATATAATATATAGTGCTACAATATATGCTCTCCTTTTCGATAGAAATAGATTATAATTCAATGCCCATTCTGGATTTGAAAAAGTACCATTGTACCATAATAAATTACCTATACTTTGTGCTACAGTTTGTTTATTCACTATACCGCCTGATAAAAACTCGGGCCTCAAAGTAAATCCAAGTGCGTGGAATACATATGCCATTAAAGCTGATTCGCACATATTGTTTGTAGTTGAAATACTAGCATCTGCAAATCCAAGGAAAGGTATGTTAAATTTTATTGTACCTGGGTTATTGTATAATAAATCAAGTACAGTTTTGTTACTTAGTATTCCTTTGATTTCTGCAGATACTTTATCCATAGATAACATTGCATTAGTCTTATTTGTCATTATTGAGTCGAGACTCGATACTAAATTATTATATGTCCATGTTATATCTACTGTATCAGGCTGGCCGCTTTTAAAATCTACATCAATAGGAGAGGAAGGACTAAGTGTTTGTCTAATATTACTGAGATATGGAAGAACCATAGAACAATTAATCTTACCTGTAAAATCTTCACTCTCTATCCTATTTATAGTAACCTTTCCACCATTGGTTATCGAATTAAATATTTTAGGATAGTCCCCTTCTGTCATGGTTATACTATTTATACTATTACCATCATTAGATATATATCTTAATTCACCACTTTCTCGTATCATAAAATCCTTGGTGGATATACTATTTCGCAGATAGTCAAAATTCGTATCGAATACCGGCATAATAGTAGAATATGGTTCTTTTGCAAGCTCTCCAGTAGTGACAAAGAACTGTTCATGTTGATCATCAAATTCTGAATTATCTGCTGCTCCCATCCCAACTAACGGGATAGTTTCGGCAACACTGTCTACTAAAGTTGGAACCTTTCCTTCTATATCGTAATGGAGTGTGTTACTGCCAAATATATCGGCGATTTGGCATATACCTAATGTTGCATTTTTTAAAGTATCAGTTAATTCTATAGATGATTCAACTATTGGATGACATTTATCATCGCCGGCTATGAATAATGCAATATCAAGTTTACGAGTTGGAATATCTCCGCTTTCTGCATCTACTACTGGTAATGCTGAAAAAGTATATTTGAATGAACATGCAATACTATATATTTGTATAGCCATGGCTTCAAGTAATGAAAAAGCACTAATCCATAGTAAATATGTTTTTCTAATATTATAAAACCATGTTCCGTATATCATAGAACTATCTACAATTTCTATCTCATGGGATATATCATTATCTATATAAGAGTGAAATACCGTGCCATTATTATCATTATTACGATACATAGTTATGTCACGACATAATTTAGAATAAAATATAACATCATTAACAAAATCTAATATGACATCTATTGATTCTACAATAGATTCTACAGGTTTTTCATCATTTATTATAGCTTTCAATGAATTTTCTATAACTCCATATTCTTTGTCACTACCACCAATATCAAAATTAGTAGTTATCTCATCCATCATCTCTGTTATACACATAAATGAAGTAGTAATGATAGGTGAGGCACTTTCTTCCCATACCGGAGTAGGTACTACTTTATTATTTTTTACTATTATTGACGTTTGTTTTACCATATTAGAAATACCACGCGCAATTTCTGGTAGGGTATGCAATAATTGTTGAATAGCTAATATACTATCTTTATTCTGTATACTAATTAAACCGTTCAAAAAATCCCCTACCTTGATTGTCCCCCCAGTTTCTACACTTAAAGGTATAGATTGTTGTATCGGGCTTATAGTATCTGCAACTATCTTTTCCTCTTTATCCAATGATATACCATCAGTAGCTACCGATTTTCCACTACTATTGTTATTAGTTATATAAGTAACTTCTCTTATGGTTGAAACTTTGTGTATATTATCTTTGTTAATAACTGTAGCATAACCAGAGGGAATACAGTTAGATATCATATTGTCTAAATAATCTTTGCTTTGTTCCTCAGCTAATCCAGTTGCTTGGGGCATCTCAAATATAGACAATTCACTTGGGATGGATTGTCCTATATATTCAAGATTAGACAATAACATTATATGATTTTCAGGATTATAGTCATCCCAAAAACTATCATTACTCTCCCATGCCGCACCTCTCCAAGGTAGCCAAGGTTTTTTACTTGTTTCTTCCCATGATGATACTTCAGTACCTGATATTGGTAATACTATTGTAGAAGAAACTATATTTTCTACACTTTCTTTATCAATAGTATTCCATTTATCGATAACGTGGCCGGCTATATATTTGAGAGAAGGACGAGCCTTTACTATAATCTCGTTGTACATATATAAAGCCGAGCCAAGTAAATTAAATCCTTCTTTTGCTGGCGTAGTATTATTATCAGGATACCGATATGATAAGTTAAGAACATCTGATAATTCAGTTATATATTCAGTTACATCTGGTGAACTTGTTACCGGAACGGTAGGACTAAAAACATAACCAAGTCGGTAATTGACATCGCTAACTTCTATTTTACATTCTTCACAAGTTTGCATAGCCGGCCCGGATTCATATACTTCTATACTATTTATAGTATCTGGTAAATTACCTGCATTATATCCGGGATATCCCGTTATCATGTAATTAAATTTAATAACATTTCCATTTATGGTATATATTTCTACAAAAGCATCATCATATAATTGTGCAATGTTTGGAACATAGGTATTGTTCATGTATATAATAATATCTGTTGTTTTAATAATCTTGTTTAAATATACATAAAGTATATTTTCACCATTTTCAGTCTTAAGTTCATATCTAGGATTATTATCATCCGGTGTTTTTAGTAATATTTGTTCCCCAAGGTCATGCCCACAGGTACCACACTTATAAACATAACTTTTCTTTTCCGAGTTACATACTGGACAAACTATAAATTTACCTATTCCGGTCCCAATACAGTTAGGACAAATTATATAATCTCCTTGATCATTTTTCACATATCCTGGATTTTCTATACAAGTTAGACAAGTTTCAAAACCAAGGGATTTAGTCCCCCCACAAACTCTACAATTTTCATAAGTATATGGTTTATGTTTTACTATTGGATAAAAATATGAATTTGTTATAGGTATAAATGGGCTATTATCGGCAGTTATCATATATTCACCGGCAGTAAATACCGGTGGTCTAGGGGTAATCAAAGTATAATCTCTATCCTCTGGTAATCCTGTTCCCTCATTATATTGTCTAAAAGTTGATCCCCCATTTTCTATTGGTACTATAAGACTTGATGGGAATATATGTTCAACACTATTATCTGAATTTGATAGTATTGCAAATTCTTCTGAAGATATACCTTTAGCTGCAGCTTCTGCTGCTTCCATATTTTCTGACCAATTCGGTATTGCAGATATATCATCTACATCAAGTAATTTTATAACACTACTAAATTCGATTTTAGGAGGGGTATCTCTACCAATTATAGTAAATGTTGGCATAATTGCATCTGATAATGTTGAAGAATGGTATAATCTTGGACCAGATGGACCTGAGTGTAAGATAATAACCGAGGGTTTTGAAAATACATCTTTGAGAAGAGGAGTAGACATGCCTGTTTGAAATAATGTCCTCAAGGTGTCTTGTCCTGCCTCTTCTGATTGTTCGCTTGTTGAATCGAGAGGGTATCCCAAATGAGAAAATTCTACTCTATTATCATCGGCGCTATTCCCTGTCCATTTAAAGCCATCATAACTTGACATACTACTAGCGAGCCGCATAATTTCGGTTACTATAGCGTCCCCGGTTTTACCCTTAATATCAGTTCCCGGATTTGATTGTACTACTTGCATAGCCATTGACAATAGTGCCCATTGTAAAGACACAGAATTATCGGCGGTTCTGATAGCTTCTACTTCTTCATTTTCTACCAATGGGTCTATCTTTAGTGGAATAGGAATAGAGAGTGCAGGATCGGTTACAATTGCCTTTGCACATATACTATTTATTGGCATACTTGTAAGAAAGAATTCTTTACCTATTCCTGCCCCTATATAAAATGTTTCAGTTCCAATTATAGTAGTAGTTAATCCTGCGCCTTTATCTACAATTGGAATATCGTTAATATCATAGGTATAGTTACTTGTTGGGTTCACTACTGTGCGAGAAGCTTCTTTATTACCTTTAACATCTTTAGTACTATCGTTACTTTTGGCATATGTATTTGCCATAATCCCATATGATAAGTTTGGAAAAACTAAAAATAGTGTTATTTCTTCTGTTACACTACATTTTGTAATGTTAAACCCATTTACACTATTGTTGATATCCGATGGGTCACTAGATTTAGGCATCATAGCTCGTCCTTTTAAACTTATGAATTACTAGCATATTATTAACTCACTAGTTTTGCTGTTAAATTCCTCATTCAACGAAGACCACCTGATATTACTATCATGGGCTTTATCTTCTCCAGAGGCGTTAATTCCCGCAGAACTTGCGGTATATTCCTTCAAATTAAGTGCTGCATTAAAATCTCTATCAATTTTTAAACCACAAATATTACACTTATAAATTCTATCTGATAGTTTTAATTCTTCTTTCTTGAAACCACAACCTGAACACAATTTACTAGAAGGGAACCACCTGTTTGCAATAACAAGATTGATGTTATTCCATTTACATTTATATTCAAACTGCCTTCTAATTTCTCCAAAAGAAGAATCTGCTATTGACTGAGCTAACTTATGATTTTTCATCATATTACGAGCAGATAAATCCTCAATGACTATAGTTTGTGGCTTTGCTTTCACCACAGAGCTTGTCATCTTATGAATATTATCTTTTCGTATATTTGATATTTTATAATGTAATTTAGCAACTTTTTCTTTCTGTTTCCTTCTGTTATTACTTCCTCTTGTCTTACGACTTAACCGTCTTTGCATTCTTTTTAGTTTCTTTAGGAACTTCTTATAGGTCTTTGGATTTTCAAAATGTATTCCGGCAGAAGTTATTGCCAAATCTTTTATTCCTAAATCTATACCAACTGTTTCTTTGCTAATATTAGGTGGTAATTCTACTTCTTTTTCAATATTAACTGATACAAAATAACGATTAGCATGTTTAGAAACTGTCGCTGACAGTATTTTTTCATCAGTTGGAATATAACCTTTTTCTTTTAGATTTAACTTTCCTAATCTTGGTAACTGAATTTTATCATTAAATACATGAATTGAACCATTCAATCTAAAAGATTGTTTAGAATTATGTTTGGATTTAAACTTAGGAAATCCTGGCGGCTTACCTTGCTTAACATTTCTAAAGAAGTTTTCAAAACCCTTATCTAAATCTCGTAGTGCTTCTTGAAATACACATTTTGATGATAAATACATCCAATCATAATCTGTCTTTTTAAGTTTAGTGAGTTCTCTGTGTTGATCTATTGCATTAGTTGATTTCTTTTCTTCTTCATACAATTTGATTCTTCTACCAAGCCCCCAATTATATGCAAATCTGGCTCCACCTGTAGCTTGATTTATTTGTGATTTTTGTTTATTGTTTAAGTCTAATTCAGTCTTATAGGATAAATTAATTTTCATAATTTTATTATTATTATTCATAGCCTCCTAAAATTATTTGGGTCTCACCTTCCGGTTCGCCCGCCTCATCGCTTTCCGAAGAAGATTCCTTTAGTTCTTCATATCCTTCCTCGGTTAAGCCCCAAGATACTATACTGGGCGAAGGACTTAAAATATCTATTTCGGCCCTTATGTATTTTCCACCCTTTTTTTCCTCAGTTATTCGTATCCCTGATAATTGCATGGCGGTTTTAAATACTGAATTTACCATAGAATGTAATTCCTTACGAATAGTCCCTATTTTATCTTTATTTTTATCATCTGTTATTGCTATATCTAATGCCGAACCGAGAGTCCACCCCCCGGCTGGTTGTTTAATAATTCCTCCACTTGCGGAAGTAATATTTTCGCTAAAACCACATAATAAAAGCTGATCAACTATTCTATCCAAACTAATTCTAAATGCATACCCCCTACAAAAAGCGGCTATTCTTTGCATAGTTGCTTTAACTGGAAATAAATAACTTTGGGTTTCTATATCTATATGTAAAAGTTCTTTTAATTTAGTAATAAATGCATCCCATAAACCGGCGCTTCTAACTGTTAATACTTCTAAATCCATTAACTTTGAATCGCATCTAGTTATATTATATAATTCAACATATCGGCCTGCTTCAGATTCAAGATCATGAATGTAATTTACTTTATCATTTTCTGTACTTTCTTCCCTCCATAGTGGCATTATAGATAAAAACCATACTACCTTTGCATTGAATGGATAATCTTCTCCTGACCCTTCCAGTTCTAGATTTCCATACCATATTATATCGCCGCAAGTTGGGCAAGTTATATAGTATTTATCTGGATTTTCCGGAGTAAGAAAATATACACCATGTATAGAAAATGTCTGGCCAGTTTGGTTATATCCGGCTATATCTTTTATTGTCCAATCATAGTCTACTGATAGATCACAACTAATATCGGTTTGATTGTAAGTATGTAACATATGCACTAAATATTCGTCAGGATCAGAAGGATATTCATCCATTTCAGTTATAGTAACTGAATGGGGATTACCCTGCCCTCCACATGTTAAACCAGTAATATCGGGCCAGTCTTTATATACAAAGGGAGCGACATATACGCATTTACTAAAATCTGTACTTAAAATACCACTATCCATTAAAGTTCCTATCTCAAAAAAATGGGCGACCTTATCGTTATTTACATTAGGTTCCTCAAGTGGTGCAATTTCCACAGTAGTTTTATAGGATAGCTCTCGCGCCAGCTTTATCATTTTAGCATTGGCTTCTCCTTCATTTGTATCCCCATCTCCTGATAAATCCTTTCCGTTATCAGTTATTGATATGTCATCATTAGATTTATTTACGGGTATACAAATTTCTTTACCTATTTTACCACTTGGTATTTCTTCTTCGGTTGGTTTACACCCTGCTCCTAATTTTGCAGTATTCATCAGATCTATATAGATAGGAGTAGCTATTTTTAAAATGTAATCATCCCCTTTGAGTTCTCCTTTGACACTATTAATATATGCAAATGTGTTGATTGGTTGTGCAATTTCTGTTATATATTGCCCTTTACCTCCTGGTTCATGGGTATCTGTTCCATCGGTATTCGTTTTATTTCCAGTTGTTGATCTAAATCCCATAAGTGCACACCATAATGTGGTTGCAGTAAACGCTTCCAGATCAGTATCCGTATAAGAAAATCCGGTAGGATCTACGATTTGTGGGGGAATAAATGCCCCGATTTCAAAATCGTTCCTTTTTTTCCTTGGCAATATTACAGTTCCACCCATGGTATTGCTTATAGTTTCTGGAACTACAGGGGCTACAGCGGAAGTAAAAGTAGATGTTCTTTCTCTATCTATTGATATTAATCTACCAAACGAATTATTAAATCCTCTTTGATTTGTATTATCCACTTCAACATTAGGTGGAACCAATTTTATACCTTCGCTATTACTTTCCCCCGGATCATCTGACCCAATCGTTTTTACAAGTATAGCAAGATCGGTTACTGATTTGATATTACCATTATTACCTATTCCGGTTGGGGAGGTTTGTATATATAAAGGATATTCAAATGACCATACTAATTCACAAAATGATGCTTTTTTACCATACATTCTAGTACTAGGATTTAACAATCCACATACTGCTAGTTTATCAGTATTAAACATACCCGAAGTTCTTATTTCTGGAGCAGTTACTTTCATTTCAGGCGGGCTTAATAATTTATCAGCAAGCTGTTCAGTTACTTCTTTTGCCATTGTAATAAGGTTTCTTTTAGATAGTGATCCTATTTTATTAGGTAACTCAGTCACTTTTTTTCTGTCGGGTTTACGTTTAGCTACAAAGCTATATATTTCCGAAATTGCATTATCGTCTACTACTGATATTTTGCCAGTGCCTATTATTTTTGCATCCTCAAATATTTCTATAGCTTGTTCATCGTCATATATATTACCAGTAATTATAGTTAATTCAAAATGTTTAGGGTTCAGCCGCTCCCCACTTAATGACATAAGCTCTATTTCTCTAGATATACGATCTACATATCGGTTTATTGCTGCATCTGTAGATTCCTCATATCCCCCTTGTAATACTTTTTCTGTGATCATTCTGTATTTCAAGGTGTTTTCAAATACATTCTTTCTATTGTTTATGATATCATATAATTCATTATCCTGAATGGATATATCTCTAGCTTCGGTTATTACCCTCAATAAATAATCAGGCTCGGTATATGTTACTCCAATAGATCCTCTTATTCTATATCGTCCTATCATTAATCTATCAAAATAGGGGTTTGAATATGACCATATCTCTTGGTCTGATGAACTTGTATCTAACTGTAATGATACGATTTCTTCGAGCCATATAGGACCTATAAAAACACTCATTTGTGAGCCAGTTTTGTACCCCTTATCATATATATTATAGGTATCCGGTTTTGGTAATTCTCTAGCTGATTTTGTATTAGCCACTGCATATCTCCGACTATGATATTACTTGACAATATTTATTATTTATATTAGTCTATCATATTAGATCATACTTTGCAATTTGTATCACATTCATCTGGAAAAGATATATTACAATAATGAGGAGGATAAGTTAGTAGCTATGGGAACAGAAATAAGTGAAACTATTCAAAGCGAAGAACCAATTGAAAACGAGATTTCTTCAGCCCAACCTGAATCTGCAATTGAGGAAAATATAATACCTACTACATTAGAAAAAGAGGAAAACAATATTGCCGAAAGTGAGAAAAGAGCTTCGTATGAAGCAAAATTATTGGAGGTTATAAAAGTATATGGCAAGGATGCAATTACTAGGATAGATATAACTAATCCGGATATATCCTCATATATAAAAGTTGATGCGCGCCCTACTGGTATATTATCTGTTGATAGAGCTACTAAAATAGGCGGGATGCCCAAAGGTAGAGTAGTAGAAATAATAGGGCCGGAATCCAGTGGTAAAACTACTCTAGTATTACATACGATATCTGAATGTCAAAGAGAAGGAGGTATAGCAGCATATATTGATTTAGAATTTGCTTTAGAGGGATATCATATGGAAGCATGTGGAGTATCTGAACTTGATATATTTTATCCTACTACTGCTGAAGATGCATTAAATATAGTAGGTAAGCTTATACCTACAACCGATATTATAGTTGTTGACTCGGTATCCGCTTTAGTGCCAAAAATAGAGCATGAAAAAGAAATAGGAGATACCCAACCTGGAAGAGCCGCATTTTTGATGAGCCAATCTTTAAGACAATTTGCAGCGCCACTAGCTAAATCAGGGTGTACTTTGGTATTTATAAACCAAATTCGCCAACTTGTGGGAATCACATATGGGAGTAACGAAACAGGTTCAGGCGGGAATGCCCTTAAGTTCTATTCATCTATGAGATTAGATATGCGTAGAATAGGTAAGAAAGTTATGAACGAGACAATTTATGCCAATGATACTAAAGTTAAGGTTATAAAAAATAAGGTTGGTGTTCCATTCGGGGAAGAAACTTTTCAAATGTATTTTGATGCTTCAAAAACTATTGCCGCTGATATTGTGAATCTTGGTACTAAATTAGGAATAATACATAGAGCGGGGGCATGGTATTCATATAATGGTGAGAGACTAGGTCAGGGGGGTTTCAATACTGTAAATTATCTTATATCTAATCCCGATCTTCTGGAAGATATACAGGATAGAATTAGAGATCCTGACACTCTATTCAAAAAAGTAGCCAAATCTAGTAAAGACCAGAATTTTTTATAGGGAGGAATTATGGCAGATAAGTATGATATGTGGGTGGATAGTTTATGGGCCATTCGTGGTACTACAATAGCTATGAATATCGGGGATATAAGTATATCGAAAAAAGCAAGTGTCAGCATGGCAATAAAATCTACTAATAGGGCACCTAGTGGTGTGATGCATGATGCCCTTGACAAATCACTAAACAATGCGATGGAACGGGAATTGGCTATTGCATTATCTCCAGATAATATAAGAAAGGAAATAGCTATGGCTATAACAGTACAAACTGATATGGAAGATACTACATTAATAGGATATTCAAAAGTGATATCGGATTATAATTCAATAGTTGATAAAATAGAAAGTTTAGAGAAAAAGGAGAATAACTAACATGCCAAGCAATTCACAACCTGTTTCTACCTTGCCGGATATACATTGTATAATAATAGATGTAGGCCCAAGAGTTACTGTAATAAATCTTGACAATGTTCAGAACCCTGAAATAATATCTTCAAGATATATAGCGGCTATTGAACAATATGGCAAAGATAAGGTAAGATATTGTAAAGTTGTTACTACAAGTGTAAAAACGGAGGTTAGTTTTAATGAGTAGTATATTAAAAGATATTGCTACTATTACTACGGATATAGCAAAAACATATGTACATACTCATAAACAAGACCTTGTAGATGCGATATTACTTATTGGAAAATATATGACAATATCGTATTTGGATAAAGCCAAAAGAGTAAATATTGATACTGTCGCAAATCCTAAAAGCTGCCCTTTATGTGTTATAAGAGATATGCCGGATCCCCCGGATCCTAACGTGTGTATAGATTGTGTTTTATATTCAGATGATACTGAATATTGCAATGCAAGATATACCCATATAAAAGAATCGGTTAAAGATAACTATATGGCGACTGCCTTCGCACTTAAACCGGTTGTAGAAAAATTACTATTGCGCCATATAGATAAGGGGAAAAGATAGTGGACTTTATAGAAATTATTTTATATTCAGTATCAATTACTATATTTTTATCAACCTCTACTATTTTTGATACTCCAAAAATGTTAATATTGAAAAGATTACCTACTGGAGGACCACTTGAACATAATATATCTACCCTTCTATTTTGCTCTCAGTGTATAGGATTCTGGGTAGGTCTTATATTCTCTATAATATATTTTGCCAATTTCGGCATTATAAATATAATTATGTTACCTATAGTGGTTTCTACTATCTCGGCAGTTTTAGCTAGTATCATCAATAAAAATTATACAGACTTACCATAAATCACCAATGGACAAATCCTACAGTTATCAGAAACTTTTAATAAGACCCTATGTTTTTTTGAAAGTAGATCTGGAACATCAGATACATTTGAGTGGAAGAAGCAAGAGATATGAAGGTAATAAACAAGTAGTATATATTATATAAAACTTATTAACAATACGGAGGAGTAACTATGCTATCTTTTAGATTAACTATGCCGAATATTGGAAGCTGGAATGGAAAATGGACAGGAGAAAGTGATTTACATTACATAACCAGAAGAGTATCTAAAGAAAAGGAAGAGCAATTATCAGGACATAATTTCTATTACAATTTCGGTGATGGATGGGGGGCTAATATAGAGGTAGAAAGTGTTTATGCTAATGAAGCGGCCAAAAGAAGAAAGAAGAGCACAGGGTTTTCAGGATATGATTGGATGGTTGATGAAATTATAGAATATGGGAGAATATTAACACTCAACGAGCGACAAAATATTAAGAAACAGGGAGAATAATATGCAATACATTAACAGTTTGTTAATACTCAACTTTGTATTTTATATTTTGAGCATTATATTAATAACATATATTGTATCTATTATTAGAAATAAGTTGTCAATCAAATGGAAAAATGTATTTAGTTTAAATATAATATGGTGCGTTACAGCATGGGAACTAAAAAATAAGAATAAAGAAAATACTCCAAGTTCTAATATTATTCACAAAGCTGCAGTGCATGTATTATCTGAGTGTGAGTCTAAAGATATTATGGGGTATAATAATACAATAAAAAGTGATATGTTAGATATTATATCAACTTTAGAGAATGATGATATTGACAACAATATTGATCTTAAAAGAACAGTAATAGATATTGCCAAAATTTACTATCAGCTATATAATAATAGTATTATACAATACATAGGATTAGAGTGCCGTTATTTACTATCCCAAATAGGTTTGCCTATATCGCCGGTAGATAAGGTTATTCTCTTAACTATAAGTAAACTAAAGGAAGCGAGGACAATTGTGGAAAGATATAATGATATTATGACCGAATGCTCTAAATGTAAAGGAACTGGGTATATTTTAACAAAAGAAAATACCCAGATTGTTTGTAAACTTTGCAGGGGCACCGGCCTTGTAAAAAAACACAATGAATACTTAACTGAGTAATACATGAATATAAGATATTAATTACAGGATACCTGTAAGATATTATTTATTTTCCTATGGAAAATGAAAGAACCAGCAGATGCAGCGCTATCGCTGTTAACCTGATCGCAGCTTGAGAGAAGTGATGGATGGGATTGGGTAGTGATAGTTGGAGTACGACTGGGGATGGAAAAACCTGGATTAATACAGGAAAGGTAAACGGGGATGCTCCTATGCTCCAGGTGACACAATTATCCAAATAGTTATATTCAATTGCTAAAAAATTTCCATGCGCTTGTGTTAGGAATGAACTGGAAGATTTTATTAATAAACAAATGAGCGATAAGAGATTATTCTCAAGTTGCTTGAGATATATTTATTAAAACCGAGGGCCGGTTTTAGCAAATCTAAACAGTTATCGCTATTCTAAAATTACAATATCCTCCCGATAGTAGATGATAAGATAATATTTCCAAGATACTTGGAAGCTATATTTTCTCACGACTCGCTATGCTCGTCAGATACTTGTCAGATAAATGAAGTAAGCTGGGATTAGTAGATAGTTATCATCTTAACAATAAGATAATAATCCTAAGTTGCTTAGGAATTAATATATACCCAGAACCTCACGCTATGCGTTCGGAGTGGGATTATTTATTTTCACATTGTTAACAAGTTATTGTTACCTACCACTTGATCTATCTAACCATTATTGTACTATTTCCGCTGATATTCAAAACTTATTCTTTTATTATCTGGAAAACACAGTTAAAATATAATAATAATATTTAACTAATTAAAAGATCAAGGAGAATATTATGAAAACTCTATTTAAAGTTGTATTATTGATAGGCCTTTCTGTTGTATTATCTGAAATTGGATATGCCGGATATGCCAAATATGGTTTTGGTTGGGAGTACAAGGTTATCCCTTTAGATGTAGATAATAAACAGTATCAAAAAACATTTAGTGAAAAAATGGAATATCATTTTAGGGTTAATAGACATAGACTAGATTGGAAAAAAGCGAGAATGTTGAAAACTGATCCTTTCTTTAGTGGGGCTGGTCCTTGTACACCCTATTACCCAGGATATTTCGTCGCTAATAATGCAATTAAATTTAGTAAAATACATAGATTTGATATATCTAATACTATAGATAGTATATGTATTACTGATAAGAAAATAGCGGGTAAATTACTTTACAATAAAGAAAATGTTGTATACCCAAGGAAATTTAATTTTCGTACAAAAGAAAATGAGTATAAAACCTTTAAGTATCGTTATCATAAAAATCCAAAGTTTGGTTTTTTTGATGATATAGCACCTAATAAATGGTTACATACTACAGTAGGTAGTACAAAATATGTAGCTCCTAAGGATTATTCTCTATTTCATCCCGAGGACTATCCTATGAAATATAGGGTATGGGCCGGGAAGAAAAGAAAGAATAATATAGAATATTGCAGTATGATCGATGATGATATTATGTATGATTTTAGAGATGAGAAACCGTTTGATAAAATTTTAACTACTAATAAGAATGGCCCGTTTTTGTATGTCTATGATTTTAAAAGATATAGAAAAAGTTCAAGCGACTGGGCATTTCATGACAGATTACTCTATGGGCATGATGACAATTTTATAGAAGATAGAATGTCTAAACATGAGTGGGATTATCGCCAACATAAACAAATAATGAAAGGGTCATCAAAAGGACCAACAAGACGGCAAACATTTCATAATAAGGCGAAACTAACTTATGGTCCGTTAATAAATGATCCTAACAGTGAGCTGCTTCGTAAAATTAGGGTATATATATTTACCAGAATGTACATGGCAAAACTCAGACTTACTAAATTATGCCATCCTGCACCTAAATGGTATAAAAGCGGTTTTAAATATAGACAAACTCCAAGTTATAGTATTGCTGGTATGTACAAAAAGATTAAAGAGTATGAAACTGAGTACATAGCTGGACATATAGGGGATTATAATTATAAAGGTAAGCTCAATAATAAAAGATGGGATACTAAAATGTGTAATATTAAGAAGTATGCCAACTTTAAAAAATATCCAGTTGGCCAATTTGAAAAGGCAAAAAAGGACTATCAGAAAGCTATAGCTCATATGAACATATATGACTACTGGGAGGGATTGTATTTAAAATATATTCCTATAGATAGTTATTTAAAAGCTTATGATAAATATATGGCAGGGACAGGCTCGCTAAAATCTTTGAGATGGTGGGGTAGAATGTATAACCTCGCAGAAGCGTTTAGAGATATGTATCCTGAGATGTCTCTTGCAACTCCAATAAGATGCCCATCAGTTAAGAAAGAGGATTACAAAAGATATTTTAACAAGAATTATGTTAGTATAGCTCTATGGGCAGGTTCTTCAGGTAGTGGAGAATATAGACATAGACTAGACGCGGGTTTAAAAACTATGTTTCCATATTTCGAAGGGAGAGACAAACCTGGTAAAATGTTAAATTACAATGGAACCAGAATTCGTACAGATTTTGTAATAATGGGATACAATAGGTGGTTTAAAGAAGTAATAAAATTCGGGCGTAATTTAAGAAAAGAATGTAGACAACGAAATGGGTATTCAATGAGGCGTGGTAGAAAAACAGGCGCTACTAGGTTACCTATTACTAAAATTTATAAAACTAAAGTTAGGAAGATAGAGGTAATGAACACTGGTGGTTTAATATATGGCGGATATGCTGATGCAACAACCCATAAAAATTACTCAGAAGTAGTTAAGGAATATGGGAGTGTAAAAAAAGTATGGGATGCTGCTCTCAATGGACCATTTATGATAGTATCCACAAGAACTTGGCGTAAATATGGCCATGAATATTTTGAAAAACTTGCAGGTCATAAATTAATGAAGGTTAATGTTACAGGAGCAATGATAGACTCAAGTGCTAAAACTATACCTACTATCGATCATGATTATGTGGATCAGCTCAAGGATATGGATTATTTCTATATCAAAGAGAACGGGAATTGGATTAGAACAAGGGATAAAAGATATAGATATACGTCTAAACTAACGTATAAAAAATTAGGACAGGATAATATGCATCCTGCAAGAGATATTACAATAACTACCAATAAGCCTGATAGAGAAGGGTTACATAAGGATTATATAGCCGCAAATTATAGTTATGATAATTCACAACCAAAGGTAGATACTGTAAGAAATAGATGGGAATATATTGAGGGAAAACAGTTTGTAAAAGGTAATAATAAGAAACTGTTTGATAAAATTAGAACTGCGTATAACAAGGATAAAAAAAGATACCCTGAGCTTTCTATACTAAGGGCTAACCATATAAGGAAAAGTAAAAAAACTAAGTTTGTTCATGGTATAGAATTTATTAATGTTATACATAAAATGAAAGAAAAAGAACGGACGAGTAAGCGTAAAACAATTGTCAAGTTGTTTGATAACGATAAGAAACTAATGAGATTTCTTAGAAAGAAATTGCCTATGTTTGCAGGGAATCCTAACTTATTTAAAGTATATTATAACAATCTAAATCTGGAAAATCATCCTCATACAAATAGGTTTGGGTATATAACAAGTAAGGATAAGACTATATTTAAACCAACAAGAATCAAGGCGCGTATGACCTACCATGAACGGCCTAGTCAATTAGCTAAGACTATAGATGGTACGGTAAGTCATAATTATTTTAGGGTGTTACCTAGTTCTATACAAAATTATTCATTGCGCAACTTTGTGAAAAATAAACAGTTACCAATGAAAGATATGTTAAAAGGACTAAAACCAACAGAGAATGTAGAAACAGTTAATTCTTCCAATGATGATTCTTCCAATGATAATACTTGGTATAATAATCGTATATTTACAAAGTATTTAATAAGTTCATCTGTTAATACAGAGATTAGTGAAAATATGGCCGATAATATTCCGCCTTATAGTACACTTAGATATAATATGATATATTATGACCTTATGGCGTACCCATTGTCATTTGTAAAATCTACTATGCAGTTCTATAATTATGCTCAAACTTATGTAACGACTAAAATAGAGGAAATCAATAGGGTAACGCATAAACTATATAGAGAAATAGGTACATGGTATGATACTACACAACAAATGATTAGCCCTGCTGGAAAATCAATTGATGTGAGAAGATTAGATGCAAGAATAACACATGACGGTATGAAAGGGAGTGAAATATATTCGTATGCCTTTCCAGGCATGTTTAGATATATGACCGGAGTACCTGACTATATTCCTTTCAAATTCTATCATAGAAGAGAAAGACATCAAAAAGATCCAGGTAATATGGTAGAGATCCCGGATCTAAGTATCGCTATTTACCCATTCGGTAGTGAACACGCTATATTATCGGATATGGCATTACCCCGTACTGAAAAAGATATTAAGCATGCCACTTATGCTAGTGGTTTACAGCGTATGAATTTACTGAAAAAATTAATACCTACTAATTATCTGGAAAGAATAATAGTTCCCGGAATAAAAACTACAGTACTTAAAAAGAAATGCGAAAATTCGGCAGACTATACTTATCCTTCTGAATTAGATAAATTATATAAAGGAGTATCAGGGATTACAAATGAAGAAAGAGTTTATTAGAGATAATGGCAAAATTAGAAATTGCGAGTCTAATGTCGCCAAAATGAATATTATTGAGTTTTTGCGGCTTGATACTGGTAAGTTTGTTAAAGAGTTATTTGCAACATTGTATGAGGTGATGTGTCATTTCGTCACAAGTTTGAGAGTTGGCATCACTATTTTAGTATGTCTTGCGTTGTTACCTTTAACATTATTGATACGAGCAACTGTTCGTATTCATAGTGCAAAGAAGGAAGTAAAAAGACAAAAAAAGGAGGGGTAATGAAAAAATAAGCAGATTATTTTTTACTTGCAAATTAGATAAAACAATATAAATAAGGAGTAAATTTATGAGTGTCGAAAAGCATTTAGAATTATTAGGGCATGAAGTAAAAGATAAAGTTTCTGATTTTAAAGGAGTAGTAACCTCCGTATCTTTTGATTTATATGGATGTATTCAGGCTGTGGTAAGATCAATAGCACTTGGTAAAGAAGGAGAAATAACCAATGGTATTTGGTTGGATGTTAGCCGATTAATAGTTTTGAGCAAAGAACCATTAATGGAGTCTCCCAATTTTGAACATGTAAATATTCCCGATGGCGGAAAAGGTCCTGAAAACTTACCACCAAAATTGGATCAGACAATTCATACAAATAAGGAGTAGTATCAATGAAAAATCAGGCAGATTACTCTTTGTATAACTGCCCATATTCGTATCTTGAAAAAGAGTGCGGACATGAATTACATGGACCAGAGGGCTACAAAGATACATATGGTATATGGTGCGCATGTGGGTTCCGCGGCCCAGTATTTTATCTTGACCCAGATGATTTAAAACTTGAGAAGAAAGTACAACTATCACATGCATCAGATACAAAAAAGCCATATTGGTAACTAAAGAAGTTATCCTAATTAATTTCTTTGCCGATTCAGAACATCGAACACAGTATCATAATATTCTTCGTATTTCTCTTCAAGGTCAGAGTAAGCAATGCCTTGGGCTACCATTTCTCTATGTTCGAAGAATTTAGAATACCCGCCTTGTAGCAATCCATACGGATCAATGAAACCATTTTCATCCAATTCTACTTGAACTATGGGATCCATAGTAACTGCAACATATTGGATAACTAATTCATTAATAAGATTATCCACTCCATATACACAGCTTTCATCCATCACTTCTACTCCATACAAGGTAACTATTGATGCAAATCCATATTCATTTGTTAGTATTAAATTTATATCGAATGGTGGTATTTGGTCAGCTAACATCATTGGGCGCCATGCTCTAGGATCATTTAGTATAGATAGTTTATTTGTTACAGGGTAATCACTTGGTATAATATCTAGTAAAGGATGGTGATCAGATAGTGCAAATATCATAGTACCAGCTATGGTTCTAGATCCACTGGCCCTTCCGGCAGGACTAGTTTTTCCAAGTGGCCGCTGTGTAGTTTTTCCTTTATGTAGTGACCATGATAAACTGGTTAGTCCACTTAGTTCAGATACAGTAGTATTTAAAGAGGCGGTAGCTTTTATATCAACCCCAGAAAAAGTATGATACATCCATGATGTTTTCGGCATATTATTTACTGTAAATAGACCTTGTCCCGGAAGACCAAGCATTCTGGCAGTTTCCATACCATCTATAACATATCTCATATCTTTGGCGAAATCGCCAGTGAATAAATTTATTGGCCTTATCCCTATTTTATGATCATATCCTATTATGTCGTTTTCATATAATATCTTAAGGGTTTCCATAGTATCATATAGCGCATCTGGACTATTAGCTTCTATCATTGGAAAATAACTAAACTTCTTATTTTTCCCAGTCCCCTTTTGGTAGTATTCTCCCTTTGAACTTGGTATCCTGGTTTTATATCTATTCATAAGGTTTACTACAGTATTAGCCAACTGCCATAAAAATGTAGGGTTTTTATTAACCCCATCCTCAAATGCTCTTCTCCATTTAGATGAATATTTTAGAAAATCAGCCATATAATCATTACGCTGTTTTTCACTGTATTTTGTATCTTTCCCTCCTTTATACTCTATAATATCTTTTGTTAACTGAATCAATCCTTCCTTTAATTTTTCACGATCCACTTTGCGCCCGGATTTCTCATCATAATAATATATAAATAGCATAGGAAATAATTGATCTCCAATTACTAAACTTTCAGGATAGTTGAGAAGGTCTCCATATTTTGGGTCATATATTGTACCCCCGATATTCCCGTTGTATACACTATCCAGTGCTTTTGAACCAGTACCCATATTATCCTCTCAAAGTAGTTTTGATTAATTATATCACAAAAACGTAAACAAAAAAAGGGGACCCGAAGGTCCCCTTTAGTTACTAGACTATAATGTCTAGCGGAAAAGGAAGGAGGGAAACATTATTTTTTACAATATATATATTAAAAATATATTTACTTATTAACCGCCTTGAGGTGGGGTCCCAATCCCAATTGTTCCTTCGGGTGTAAGTACCGCGGAAGCTGCCTCATAAGACATTGCCTGTTCTTCTCCCGACCATGCGTCCTCTAATGGTGACCACGGTGTTCGGTGTATGGCTATATAAGTTGCTTGTTCCTCATTGGTAAGGTCATCCATAGATATACCTCCACCTTCATTTATAATTTCAAGCCCTATTATAGCACTCCAAGCACCATGCCCATATTCATTTTGGGCTATGAGTGTTACATCAAACGGCCATACTTGGTCCATATAATCCGGTCTGCTCCTAACCGAAGCCGCAACTGCGGGATTTGCACCATTTACTTCGGCATGATAATCCGCATAATTAACTTGATTTGTTAACCAATCTACTTCATCTGCATGTGCATAGTACCAATGATCAGGATCATCAGTTAGTGCATAAAGTGCATCTCTATCAAATAACACAAATTGAAGAGTACCAGCTATACCTCTTTTACCTCTGGATATTGATACTGGTCTAGACCTGCCAAATACATATACCGGCACTTTTTCTCTGGTTATTGAAACCGCTATTCCTTGCACAGTCATAAGAGTCATGTCATCAAATAATGCGGTTATATCTACTCCACTAAAAGTGGAATATGTTTTTACAAAACTCTTTGATATTCCGGTTCCACTTGCTTCAGCTCCCATATTATCCCCCTATATTCTATATTAAACTAATTGAAGTTTCTATAGTAACTTTCCGTATTTCTTTAGCAGTTACTAAAAATAGTCCTATTTTGGTATTCCCTGTTATATATCCATCTTCTACAGGGATAAGACTAACAAAGAAATCAGATAATGCATCTGGTACCAACATACCAAGCGCTTTTGAAATATCCTTTTTCATTGCTATCAAATACATAGGAAGTCTAGGTTTACCTATATACTTTTCGGCTACTTCTCTTGCTATACCAACTGCTAAATATGTAGTATCTCTTACAAATTGCCTGTCAAATTGAGACCTTCCAGCTATGGCTAATGTAGGGCCATCTGCCCATATTGCACGTTCACCATAATCTACTATAGCCGAAGTATATCGTTTAGCATTTAGTTTACCTATTGTTTCCCCATTAAATATTTTTACCCCAAGATCCTGTACATTTCCTGGTATAAAGCCATGAGTAGCTGATTCATTATATGGCATATCCTGTTTATATGCAGCATATAAAGTAGCAGGATTCATAAAGTACTTTCTACCGCTATTAATCTCTGATATTGAAGTGATAAATACTCCAAGGGGAGCTTCTGCTCTAAAATTGTTTATACCATCTATTAAATTAGCCGGTCTATTTAGATCACTATCAGAATTCTCTGTTAGAGAGGTTAACCAAGTATTGATAGATGATTGGTCTAAATCAGCCAATGGTCTAACCGGAACTTCAAGTACACATTCACTAACAAGATTAGACGATCTATCTATATATGGCAATATGGCAGCATGCATATTCACTGGTTTATTTTCTGCTAAACCTGTTTCATCATTATAACCCGCAGTTACATCATCCAAGTATAGTCCCATGACTACATTGTTTTTCCTAGGATAAAGATCTACAGATACAAAAGCTGCTTTAACTGCTTCAGTAAATTTAGATTTAGTCATTGTACTACCATCACTACCACCTGATAAAGCGCCAGGTTGTATGACACTACCTGGTAAAACTTGACTGGTTATAGCCGGTAATTCTGGTTCGACAAGTAATTCCAAAGTAACTGTTAAAGTAGGATCCGGTAAGTTAGATCCGTTAATAAACTCTATTGTAGCAGTATTGTAGTCACTAATTTCAATATCGGCACTCTCAAAATATACATTTGCATTATAGTATATATAAGTATCAGTTGGTTGTTCTGCACCAAATATAATGTTATTACCTGAAATAAAATACATACGGTCATCGCCATCTACCAAATCAGATTTTAATTTAGCTTCTGCATAACTTATCTGGTACCTATAAGATACATAATAAACATCGCCGAGATTTGTAGTTTCTACTATTGTTAATTTAGCAGTGGTAGTATTAAGAGTATAATGAGTAGTTTCTTCTAACTCAGTATAAACAGATGCGCCATTTCTTTTTACATATAACTTAAATGCCCAATCATGGGTTACACTTCCGGAAATTAAATAAGAATTATCCCATCCAGTTACCGAATTGCAATACAAGTCACGTTCCAAATTACTTTGGTTTGCATAAGTTGGGGTTACAGTTAATACTGATTCCATATTTGATACTCTGATAAAATCATCCATAGTACCGGGACCAGTTAGTGATTTTTCCGGTATTGTATCAAGGATAGATATAAGATCGCCAGCTTCTGCCATATATTCTACATCTTTTGCTTGATATGCACTCTGTATTCCTTGTAATTTATTACCCCAAGATTCATTAGCAGTGGCTATAGTTGGTCCAAGATCATATGATATTTCTATTACCCCACTAGTTTCTATTATAGTAAGGTCTATCTCTTTCAGGATTGGGGTATAGCCAGCCATGATTTTGTTTTCAAATTCACTCTCGTTATTTATTAGATTAACTAAATCGGCTACTCCAGTTATAACACCTGGCGCGGATGGATTTAATGAAAGATTCCAGCCTTTAGATGTTCCATCCGGTAGTTCAATTTTAAAATAGGTAGGTTCATTGCTAGTATCTTCAGTTACAGTGACCTTTGTTTTATTATATAGCGCTCCATCAGGAATAGCTTCTATCCACATTGATTCTGCTGGATGCCCATCTATTAGAGAATAACTAAGATCGCCAGATAAATGTACAGTATTTTCGTACAACTCAATTTTTGCTCTGTCTACATTACCAACTCTAACCAAAGCAACATCAGCTTTATTTTTGGATGAATTTACATATTCATAATATCCTCTGACTACTGATGTATCAAAAGATGCATCTGTTGGCACTTCACCAAACAACCTTCTAACATTTTCCGGAGTTGGTCTGATAGGAACATTCATTGGCCCAGCACTGGCTGTTCCAAATATAAAAGTACCATTTCTGGATATAGTTATGGCCGCAGGTGGAGTTCCTGCATCATTTATTTCTGATCTTACTCCATTAAATTCTTCTAAACTCATATTGTCATACCCCCTTATTGTCTATAGTGAATAATTTTCATCTTCATCGCCATTACTCTCATTACTGTGAACGTCTAGTTGTATACCAGATATGGTAGTAACTGGTCCAACGAATTGGAACTCTTGAGTCCTAAACCAGAATAAAGTGGTCCGATGGTGGACACCACTGTTTTCTATTTTTATTGATGGTTCCTTCATTCTACCAAATGGTACCATCTTATCAACACCGGCTTCTAACATCTTTCCTTCGTTGATATCCATAAAGTGTTCAAATAGTAAACACAATAATTCTACTTCATATCCTGATCTTGCTATTGATACAAACTCTACAAGATTTTCCCACCATCTGGTTCTTAGTAGCCATACTTGCCCTTCTTCGTCTTCAAATTCTCCACACTGTCTAAACTTCCAGTTCTTCTTTCTTCCAAATGGTGCATCTACCGAAGCTGGAGAGCGTTTTGTGATCGAGTAGGATACATTGTATGGTATTTTAATATGAGGACTATCATTAGAAATATCTGCCTCATTATTTGGTGAAGTATATCCTTCACTGGTATATATTATATCGGGATAAGCAGGGGAATACAGTATGTTTTCACCGGTATATGCTATCTGTAATAGGTATTCATCAAAAACTTTCCCGACATAGATTAGTAAATCAAAGATATTTGTATTACCTGGTAATCTTTGATAGTCTGGATTATCGGGAATTCTCCATATCCACTTAGCAAAATCGCCATATATATTTTGCCGATATTGTGCCCACTCTGTATAATCAAAATTAGGACTGTATGGTAAGTTAATTATCAATTAGCTTTCTCCATGCATTCTTTCTGCTAGAATATACATCATTTCAGTACGCCCATAGTCGCCATGTGATTTTATAGAATGTAATATATTATATCTATCATCTACATGTAAGGGAGGCTCGGGGGGTTCTATTGATGCATATTCATGTATTTCATATATTATATCTTCATTGGAAGCTAACCGAGTAAATTCGGTATTCCACTCTATTGCAAAGATTTTACTATTGACATCGTCTACTCCGGATGTTATTATTGTTTTAGATCCTTCTGTTAATTTAGGCATAGCTCCATACGCTTTGCCAGGATTTGAAATAGTCCGGATTATATAATCATCAAATAACCACTTAGTTCCACCCACAGCCTCGTGCCTGTCGGAATTCCAATATTCAGAATATTGTCCAACTCTCATCATACGAAGTACAATCCAATATCCTTGTGGTACAGTGCGGGCATCTCCATTGATGAGTGCATCAGCCTCATCTCTCATGTCTATCCATGTTGGCATATTATATTACCTATATATATTGTAGTTCTTACCTTGCCGGTTCATCCACTTACCGGATTTTATTCCAATTTTAACTGTTGACAAAGAACTACCTTCTGGTGTATTCTCTTTTATACAATTATCTAGTTCCATGAGTATATCTTTAATATCAAAATTCTCGTAGACTACTTCATTCATTAGCAACATTCTTGATTTTATATTGCCGCCTGATAGTAGCATTCCAGTTACAATAAGCTCTCTTAATACAAGACATACTACTAATCGGTTTATCATAGCTAAATTAATGGAATCCACTGTTATTCCTATCTCTGTAGAAACATATATTGATTTTTCATGAATAAGTTTATAAACATCATATTCCGATATTCTTATTGTCATATCGGGATTAAACCCTTTTAACCTAATTAGTATCTGATCGGGAGTTGCATATACGGGAGTTAATTCACTCATAAACCGTATATATCTATCTACATTATCGTATTCCTCTCTATTTATCCCTCTTATTTTATTAGCAGGAAGTTTAAATATATATTCTCGGTTTGGAATATCCACTATTCCTGATACTAAAAATGCCACGGAATGATCGGATACTATAACCCCACTAGATTGTATGGCTCTATCCCCAAATGGATCAGGATCAACTGGGAGTTCAGAATATTTCCCAACTAATATATTATCCGGAACATTATCATATACATCATCGTTATAGATATATATAACTTTATCTATATTTTTTACTCCTATACTATAGTCTTCAGGAATAGTATTAACTAATGATATCCTAGCATTTGCACTATCCGCTGAAAAGGCATCAGAAGATAGGGTAAAGATCTCTTCTTTTTTCCCATCTAGAAAAAGATCAACGCCTTCTATAGGTTCTTCAGTATCAGTTGTAGGGCGAACAGTTACACCGGATTTAAAAAATAGTACAAAATTTCCATCAAGAATGTCACCGCCAATGGATTTTATACCATTTTCACCACCAGTTAATACTACAATATAATATTCTTCACTGGATAGAATTGGATCAGGTGTTATTTTTATTATATTTTGAGAATCTCCTGACTCAATATTAATAGATATTTGAGAGTAAAATTCGCTTTGGTCTTGGTTTGTTTTCCATATTGTTATATAATCATCGGTTAAATATGATAACTCTATATTTTGATCAAGGGTAAAAAGTATAGGATCATCAAGATAGTGCCCTGAACTATTATTATGCGGAATATTATTTAATATATGTATCATATCTGGCTCACCTTGGGCGCTTCCATTTAATCCCTTTGCCATAAATTGGTTGGAATGAGAGTACCCTACTGCTACTGCAAAATTTCGTTTCATTTATCATAACCGGTATTAAATGTATACTAATATAAAATATTATATTCTTACTATCTTTGCTATATTGGTTATTGATGGATCCCCATTGATATCAAAACAATTCCATTGTGCTATAATTGTTGCAGATCCTTTTAGATAGTATACAAGCTGATTAGGTTCTTTAAGTTCCCAATCCCCTTCTTCCATATCTACTAAAAATTGTATCAATGTATACATATTTGCTAAGTTAAGTGTAATTGAATCAAATCTTGTACCTGTACCTGGCCCGATTCCCGGATGTTGAGATAGGAGATGCCCAACAGTTTCTATATAAACTGCTTGATCTTCCCATAATGGAGTACCAGATTGATCAATTATAGTTAATATAATCTTTTTACATGAATGTTCGCTTGCTGTTAGAATAACACCATACATCCCATTTCCTACATATGATGGCAAATTAGCAGTGTTTTCAAAAGCTATTCCATCTATAGATATTTGGCTATCTCCAAGTTCAAAAGAGACTGGTGTTTTTTCAAAATCGGTATCGCCGAAGTCTATTAAGGGAAAGTATATTATATCTTCAATTCCATATGCTCTTAATTCTGCCATAAATATTAGGCACAGAAACCCACGGCAACTATAAAATATTACTTCGTTAGCTCCGTAAAGAAATGTACCTCCTCCTTTACATAGGTTTTAAATATGTTTCATTCCTTGCTGATATTGTTATTCTAAACTTGTTCAATGTATTATTCCTCTCATATATCCTCTGTTTATTCCTCTATTAAATAATCTACCAAGATTTACTGTTGAATGAGGGGTTTGTATAGAAATAATATCAGTTCCTATCCCAGAATCAGCTATGTTCAGATTGTTTAGAAGAGAAACGATATCGGTTCCAATTCCGGAATCAGCTATGTTCATGTTATTTATCAGAGAGACAACATCAGTTCCGGTTCCGGAATCAACTATACTCAAGTTGTTTAGCAGAGAAATGATATCAGTTCCTATTCCGGAATCGGTTATGTTTATTTGTTCATTACCATATTCCCGTAAAAACTTGGCTTGCCCATTTCTCCAAAATGGTCCTGTTCTTCTTGCTCTCCCATAACTCCAAACAATTGCCATTAATTATCAGTCTCCCGTATATCAATAAAAATATTAGTTGATGCTAAATATTTACTGACAAACCTTTTTGTTCTAACATATTTATGCAAGAGTGATTTCAAGGGTTAAATCCCAAACAGTCCCTGACAGCTTAGTCCCTTTAGATTCTACTTTTCTGTTTAAATTGATACTAGCATCTGAATTACCATTTGCAACGGTAAACTCTTCCCATGCAAAATTAGCTTCAGCGCTTGCAAAAGAAGATTTCCAAACAGCTTTTTGATCAGTACCATAGGTTGGAAATCCCGACTCCATACCTTTATAAAGTTTGTTAACCGCTGCTTGCAATGCGGTTTGTGTTGCAGCAGCCGCCGTATTTGAATCACCTACTCCAAGATAAGCATTGGTATTATCAAATTTTGTCCCACCTGCACTACATAGGATTGTCCATATTTCGTTTATTCCTTCATTCAAAAGTAAGTTTAAAGGCCAGCAAACCACTTCATAAGGTTTGCCATCTTTCTTATCCTGTTCGTTTTTGTACTTTTCTATTTTCCATTTTGCTTGGAATTTTCCTTTTTCTTTTGGATTCATACTTATTCCTCCCTAATTGCTTTCGCATTAGTTTTCAGTTTCTTTGGTATCAACAAAAACATGTGTTGCTGCTAGGTATTTACTGAAATATATTTTTGCTACAATCTTGCTTGCTGTTGGTATTGTACAACTACTTACTATAAGCTTATCCCAGTCATCTGCATCCGCCGCATCGTCAATATCCTGCAGGGTAGAATATTTTTTAGTTGTAACAAAGTTGTTTGCGCCGTCAGCTTCTCCTAAAAACTCAACTTCAAGCCAAATATTTAACATCGGGTCACCGACATTTAAAGTCACTCCTGAATCATTATAAATCCAATATCCAAAATCATATGTACCTGCAGGTACACCATTCAATTCATCCTCAAATACATAGACAGCCATTTCCGGAATATAATCAAACCCTGAAATATTTGGGACTATTTTTATAATCTCATCTGATAGTTTTTTGTTAGGTGTTTCACCACTAACCTGTACGTTTTGATAATACCCTCCAAGAAAAAGAGTTCTGTGAGCTCCTAATATCTTTTGATAGTTTTCAAAATAAGCTAAATTACCTCCATATAATGAGTATATAGTAGGTCCGCCATTTGTTCCTCCACAACGCACATCCTTTCCAAACATAAGCGATGCATTACTAATATCTTCATCCCCATTAGGTTGTTCAATTCCAATATTCATATTATCTAGGTATAAAGGACGGAAAGTCTGGATCCCATAACTACCACAATTATAAATAGCTGAATTTCTAACTAATATATTACCCCCACCAGCCGCGCCCCGGCCTGCTGTAATACCAACCTGGCTAGCTCCAGCACCGCTTCCTTCAATAATACATTCATCAATTATAGAAGATGTCCTTGAAATATTTACCAAACAGGTATTACTTGATGATTGCTTTATCAAACAACCTTTCACAATAACCTGGGCGTCTGTGAACATTTGAAGTATTCCGGTAACGTCGATTGAATCTTTAATCTCAAATCCTTGCAACCTCTGATACTGATCCATAGCAAAAGACAATCGATAGGCCGCATTATTAAAACTAATGACAGGCCTTGCAGGATTATTTGCATTCCAATCAGCTTTTTTAATCGTAGTCGATGAGTCGTCAATTGCTTGTGCCATGTTATAATATGGATCCGCTGCTATTGTTGCTGCTCCGGATACTCCACTTACAGTGCTTCCTGAATATGCTCTATCAATTAAAAATGTATTTGAATCGACTATATAAGTAATGAAATAAATAAAACCATTTGGGGCCAGTATCATTCTACCAGCATGTCCATTTCTTGTAAGCGTTGCAGGCAATACAAGATCAACTGTTGTGCTTCCATTTGTCCATGTCGCTGAAGTAATGGAAAAAGCCGGTTTTGGCCAAGCTAACACTGTTATGAACTGATTAGCTAATCCATCATATACCGGAGCAATATGATCAGTTGGAATTTCTAAATGATTAGGCCTTGTAAATACAAAATCGCCAGGGGATAAAGCGCCGGATTCCCAAGCATATTCCGTAGTTGCCCAGGCCAAATCAAAGTTTTCTCCTGTATCTGAATTAGAACCAGTTCCTATATCTACAAAACGATTAGCCAATTATTTACTCCCCTCATGACATATTTTGTTCAGTTTAATTATTGTAATCATTTTTGCCTATTATTAATTCTGTATTTTTGATATCTTTGTACTATATTTTACTCATACATATAGTTTTTTCAAAATATTATTCAACCTAATCTAACATTTAAGTATCATTAAGTAGCTCATTTTCTAATATTCTGTATTCTATATTCGTAATTGCTTTTGCTATTCTGGTTTCATATTCTGAATCAATTTGGTTTTGGTTAACAAAACTAAAGGTCTTTGTAACATTAATATTACGAAGCGGTTCAGTAAAATTAATAACAATATCAATGCCCCATTTCTCTTCTACTTCGCTTAATTTTTTAGCTGTTATCATTTTAAACTTCCCCAGTAAACTGAGTATGATTTGAAGTAGAACATCGATATTGTATATTATACTTATCGTCCCATTCTGCAATTACGCCATATTCGCATCCGCAATTATCACAAAAATACGATTTATAATAATCGTCAACAAACATTTCGTGTTGGCAATGCCTACACCTACGCAGCCGTTTCATTCTCTTTAGTCCTCTCAATTTCAATTTGAGCATATAATTTATCAACCTTTTTTTCTGCCCTCATTATGTCTTTACCTTCGTCTAAATATGATTGCCACTTCTTCTCATAAGGCACCATTTTTGTCAGAATCTCTAATCGTTTATTCGCATCATTTGTAGTATTAAATTGTTTTGCGAGTTTGTCTCGCTCTACCATATTCAACGACTTCCCACGCTCTATATGTTCCTTGCGATTGTCAGAAACCTCTTTTTCTTTCTTTTGGTAGCGCATCCACAAAACATCACTTTTTTTCGGTGGATGAAATATGTAGGAAGCTTGTGAACGAACCCACATAATAATTTCATCTTTTGTCATTTCATTAAGTATATCCATTTAAACACCTCCTCCCCATAATTCTTCCTCGTATTTTTCAATTTCTCTTGAAGTTGCTTTTCCTCTGACATAGCCGCAAATGTAACAAACCCATACCCAACCTCCCCATTCATCGATAATCATTTCGGTATTGCATACTTTACATTCCATTTAGCGCTTTCCAATTTTGTTAATTGTTCTTTTATGTTACCAATCCTGACCTACATTAAGGGTTATATCTTTTCAATTATTCTAACTCTTTAAGTCTGCTATCTATTGCTTTTATAAATGCTTTTCTTTTTCCTTCCGCTATCTCTACTTCAGCACAGGTCGTAAGCAATTTTTCATTTCTTATTGTAGATAGTGTTTTTACAAATTTATCTTTGTGTTTTTCATCAAGTAGTATACGTGCATTGATATGAACCGAGGATAATAAATTAGATATATCCATAGTAGATGGTTCTTCGTCTTTAACTTCATTAGCTATAATAATATTGCCAGAATTTAATCCGAACATAACGGCCATTCGGTCATATTCACTTAAAGAACCATCTAATCGTGCCGAAACTTTTCCTGTAAATGAATTAAGCTCAACCGCCCCGCTTTCTAACCTCCAATATGCTTTCCCCTCTGCTAATTTTATAGACAAAGTAGGAATATCCTCTATTGTCAGTGTTACTTTCCCTTCGGGTGTATCAAAATTACTATCTCCACCAATTTGAGTAGTATCTTCCATAGTTTTTTCCTTCCTGTTTTATTTGTGATTATATTCTATCATATTGATATATATAATACAATTTGATAATAACACAAAAAAAGCCAGGGGACTATCCCTGGCTTTTTAGTTACCTATGTTATCCTATTCTATATTAAATCAGTTTCGTAGGTAAGTGGATTTAAAGATACACTATTAACATTATCAAAAGTGTAAGTTCTGTCAACTACAATATTTCGGGCTACGCATACTGCTCGCCCTTGTTCTTGTAAAGCCATACCATACCTTTCTCTAATCTTGGTATAATCTATCTCTTTCTCGATATCGTTCCATTGTTCCATGGTTGGGTTTTCTTTCTGTAATATCAAGCCGCATCTTGCAGATTCTGCAAAAATAATATTGGTTGCATATTTCCCAGTTTTCCCACCACTAGATATCTTGTAGTATGGAACCATAGGTGTAACCAATATCTTGATAGGTCTATCAAGATGTTTTGGCTGTGTCATAAAAGTAGCCCCAAACGGAGTAAGGTTAGGAAAAGCATAAGGTGCTATCCCAAGTTTACCATAGATTGGATCTAAAGTATTATGGTCGCCAGCGCCCCCTGCGGGAAGACTAGCAGGACCATTACCACCAAACCTATCATAAGGTTGGCCTAATCCACCCCAAGGCATATCCCAGCCTGGTGCGGCGTTTCCCTGTGGAATATGAGATATACCTCCACCCATAACAACTTCTCTAATTTCAGTATCTCTTGCCCACATTGCCCATGCAAAAGGGTTAATAAGAATGGTATCTATATTGTAACCTCTCATATGCATCCATGACATTATTCTCATAAGGTCATCAACACCAAGAGCTCCATTTTGATTACCATCAATTCCTCTACCGGTAGTAGAACCAAGAGCTACATTTGCAGAATTAGCATTATCCATAAGTGTATAACCGGCAAATTCATTAAGCATAGTTACTGCAAGTTTTTCCTTCTTGTTAAGTAAAGCATCAGCTAATTGAGCTATAGTATATGCCCATATACCCCAATTGTCAGACTCTATCAATTCTCTGGTAGCCGGCACTTTTGCACCATACTTCTTAATCCAGAGGTTAATTCTAAAAGCCTGATCTGATACTGCACTGGAAGTTTCAGGATACTCCTCGCCTTCACCTATTTCTTCTACTTCCACTCCACCCATTGTCCTAATTGTAACATTAAGGGAGTTTCCAGTATAAGGTATAGTCTGAAACAAATTACCAGTAATTATTCTATTAGGAACTATCCTACTTTTCATAAGAATTTCGGTAGCTGCATAAAATAGTTTAGGGTAGTCTTTGGTCATAAGGACTTCTTTTAGACTTAGACTTTCCCCCGCAATTTTACCAGTATTAAATGCGTTTATTATCTCGTAAATATCCTCAGCATCTTCTTCTATCCTATTATATGCTGATTCTTGATCAGTGAAGGTATTATACTTATCTTCTATTTCCTTTCGGAGATTGTAAGAACTGAGGTTCTGAAGACTGTGAACCAAAGAACTGTGACGTAATTCATTCAACATATTCATTACCTCCTAGTAACTTATCTTACCGAAAGCAATATCAACCTGTCCCATAATAATGGTAACATTAGCGGTATCAGTAACAAGCGGCTCGTATAATGTTTTCTTTAGATTGTCTTTCACGGCTGCGTATGCAGCGCCTTTTACAGCGGTTAATGCGAGTATCTTTTTTGAGAAGTCATAATATCTCGCGCTCAGTCCGCCAGTATCCATTCCTTGCATACCTGAACCAGGGAATGAATCAATTACTTCATCAAGATCGTATGGTACCCTGTTCCGTTTTTCGAGTACTCTAGCAAATTCTAAATTTGCAGCACCACTATGATTTGTGAATTTACCATTAGCATCCGGTTGTAATCTAGCGTCTACGCCAAAATATGCTTCTACTGTACTACCAGTTGCATTTTCACCATGAACATATTGATGTTTGGAATCTACTACTCCTTTTATAGCCGCTAGAACTGCAGCTCTATCTCCGGAACCATATATTCCGACATATGGTAAAGTAAGAATTCCACCAAGTGCTATACCCTGTGGATCCTGTCCTACCTCATAATTGAGATATCTCATTCTTAAATCAGCATATACCCTGCTATTTACTATTCCTATAGGAATATTAGCAGGCCTTGCATAGTTAACACCGGTAGTTGCAATTTCGCCACTAGCTGTTAACAATCCCCATTCGCCTGAAGCATCACTATACGGATCATTAACACTTCCTCCGCTTCCATTACATACTGTAATAAGTCCTGCAGTTTCTTTTGGATAAACTACATTGATATTCTTTTCAAGAGCGACACCATCTATTCCTAAAGAAACATAGATATCGCCTCCAATTCTTATTCCAGTAACTGCATCATCTACAGTATAGCCTTGTGCATCTTTTAGTGGAACAATAGATACTATCGTTCCGGCAGGCATAGCTATTGGCCATTCAGCATCTTTGTCTAGATCCATAGCTGGGAGAGGACGTACCGGGTAATAAGTACCAATAACTCTTTGATTGCTGCTATATCGATAACAATCTTCTATAGAGTTAAGGTAACTTAGCTTTTCGACGGTTTTCATTGGCTGTTTGCCACTGAAAGCCTCGCCAGTAGGATTATAATACAAATCTCCTATTGCCATTGTTTTACCTCATTTTGTATTTCTGTTTTTATATCAGAATAGCATTATTGATTTGCTATATCCGATATAGAAGTTAGTCGAAACGGTTTTCTTGTAAAGGATCTAGACGCGCTATTAGTTTTTCCTTTTGCTATAGATCCTATTCTAACCCTTTCTTCCGGTTGGGCGCCAATATTATCACCGCTCTCATCGGTAGATACATCTGAATTAACAGAAGTATCTGCATCATTGGTTGTATCACTACCATCGGTAGTGGTAATATCTGCTTTTATTGTATTGGAATTACTATCTTTATTACTATTTGTATCATCACCTGAATTACTATCTGTATTACTGTCGGGATCGCCAGGATCATCATTATTATCAGTACTATCATTATTATTATTTGAATTATCGTCTTTGGTATCTGGATTATCTATATCCTCTTGATTATCTATAATGGCTGAACTATCTGGACTATCTGGGGTAGCCGGATTATCAATATCATTATTAGTTGTATTTTCATCAGTATTTTGAGAGGTATCATCGATATTATCCATATCTGGTTTGGAAATATTTGACTCTATATTATATCTGAGAGCTACTGATAATGCTTCTACGATTCGATTACTCCTGTCTGCATTTTCCATATTTTTAGAAATATTGTTGTTTAGTTCTTGAATCTGTGTAATCAAATCAGTAATAGATTTATTACCCATGTTATTTACCTCCGCATAAAGATCATTATCTGTATTAGTATCTGTAATACAAGGTTTACTGTTATTATCCTGTGGCTTGTTAGGAACAACTCCACCAGACGCAAATATTTTCCCTGCAGTTTCGTATAATTGAATATTTCCTATACTAGGCTGTTGATCAATTATACTTTCTTCATTGGTATTCCCTTCTCCTTCCTCTACGTCCATTCTACGAATTACTGCATTTATATCTGAAGGCATATATACTGCCGAATATTCTTTGAACCATGGATTATATACATCATGATAACATGTTACTCCATCATATTGTTCTCCTGCTCTATGCTCGCAACTCTCCTCGTCGGCTCTTGTATTGCCACATATTGAACATCTATAATCTTCATCTGATACTTTACAACCAATAGAAAGAGTCATCAATCTTCTTGCTTGTATAAGATCAATAACAGATTGATCCTTTATCGTTGCATTTTCACTAATAAAAGTACCTACTTTAACGTATCCATCTGCTAAACCAACTGGAGTCTCCATGGCTTTAGCAAAATGCTTTGCGTAAATATTGGTACCAACTGCTACTAATGTAGCATCTCCATCGGAAAAGAAACCTCCGCCGCCATATTCGTGGTGCATTAAGAATGGAGTAAAATAGGGAGTATAAAATGTTTCTACCGATTTGCCTATTTTTTCTTTCCTATATCGTCTCAGGTTTAAATTACCTAATCCGGTATGCATAACCTCAGATACTAGCATTGCCCCCTTTCCCATATTCTGTTCGGTTGTTATATCCCTAAGTTTGCGTATTATGCCGTCATCCTCTCTCTTAACATTGGTTGGGGTGTTAACCTCAGTGCCATAATTGATTATGCTTAATTTCATCACTTTCTCCCTTGGGGTGATATATTAGTCAACATTTATTATCAAATTTAAGTATAAAATATACAAATACTCTACACCTATATAATTTTACTATTATATGTGAACTATTACCACTGGATTTATATAAATACTAAAACTAGTCATTTGTTATAATTTCTATCAGTTTATCACATGCCTTTTCAACATCCATGTAGTACCAAACTTCGACTATTTCTGCCATTTCTGTACTACTTATATCAGCGGTTAAACAAAGTGTAATAAGATCAGAGAAAGTTTGTTGAGGATTTACAGTTTGGTTATTATAATTATTAACAATAGTTAATATAGCCGGCATAAAATCAGCTTCTCTTTGTATATCCAACATAGATTCATCCCAACTTTCGGTTTCTGAACTTTTCTTTGCACCTTTTCCGGTCTTGAAACAATTCATTTCTCTAGCTTTTCTATATATACAAGCACGAATAGTTGCTTTGTTACCGGGACCTTTATATCGACCTAAAGCAGACAAAGCAAATCGAACATGATTACAATCATGACAGGGGAATGACCTGTTGGGTCCGCAAAAACTGGAGGAAGGAAGTGCCTTCCTTTTCTTGGTAGTTAGTTTTCTTTCGTTTATATCTATATCAGTTTTTTCAGGCATGTTATATACCTCCTTTATGAATACTATTGTATACTATCCTTAGATGAACCAGGCCCGGATTTCTTGCCATACTGGTTAGATGGTTGATTTAATGATGCAATTTTACTATCAGGTGCTGTAGATTTAGCCTTCTTAGCATTAGCCAGAGGTATTTGAACTTTATTAAGATATAGATCTTTTTCATTACTTTTAACTAATGGTACCTCTTTTAACCTTCGTCTGGCTTCTGGTAAAGTTAACAAGTTTGACTGATACAAATTGGTTATGTTATTTACTTTTGATATCAGTTTTTCTATACTCATTTCATTAAATTCTAGTTTAACTATCATCTCACCAGATTCATCAATTATTTCGTCAGGCTTATATCCATAACTATTTATGAGTATATCCGGAATAATATCGTAGGTAAATAGATTACATACTATATCGGCTACATAAGTACAATGATCTCCCATTGCATTATCCATAGATTCACTAGTTGCACGGTTACTTGTATCTAATTCTCCAACAGATACTGAAGATGATCCACTTCCTACTAGTACTCTGTTTTTAAAATGTGCAATAAACGGCATTAGATCGGGTACAGCGCTTTGCAAATTAACTGCAGTTATTTCAACTCTATTGTCTGTAGTTATCATCCCATTAGCTGCCATACTAACTATATCATTATGAACATCATTAACTTCTCCAGGTTGTGCAGGATTGTCATCTGATCCTACCTTACTATGTAATAACGGTGAACCGAACTGAAATCCTATCATTTCAATAGTTTCTTCCAAAGATCTTAATGATAATATATCATTAAGCATTTGAAAACAAGGAGGCGGAGGATATATATCATCCCCTGCATCTGTCATTACCCCAAGTGCTATTGATTTTATTGGTATTAAACCTATATTATCAAGTATTCCTCTACGCAGAGATAATCTGTTACGCAAAGTCAGATTATGATTTTGCACTGCTCGTATTACTCCATCTTTATCTACGTGAAAATATGTTTTGTGTGGAGGTATTGAACGTAAATTAGCTAATCTGGAAGAAACATCGTCTTCAGAATTATCTGGTATTCTTTTACGTACCTTTTCTATAATGGTTATACCATATTTTAATATATCACCTATCATTCTTGATATAATTTGATGTAATAATCTACGGGATGTAACCTGTAACATAGTAAGCTCTTTCCTAACCTCGGCAGACATTTCAGAATTATCAGATACAAACCTGAATCCATTTCTTAATGTAGTTTCTACTTGTCTACTTACTGACCTTGAAAAATATGATTCACTATTGAAAAACGTATCTACTTTCTCATATGAATATCTTGATGACACTAGAACTGTATTATTATATTGAGTTCTATATCGTAATCGCCGCTCTGTAATATATTTTTCAAATTCGTGTATCTTCTTTTTTTTATGAGAATATAACCGGGACGATAATATTGGGTTAGTAGTGCTCCCATCAGAATTTAGCACGTTTGATTCCTCAATTATCGATAAATTTTTGATTATTCCGTTAGCGCCCTCTGTAATAGCATCTGCTCGTAATTTTCCAAGTCGTCTACTAATTATGGATTCTTTTATATTATTTATGTTCATTATTATCCCTCTTTAATCGTATCAAAAATATGGCGCATTGATTCTCTAATTTCACCATCTTTTACCCCTGTCATTTGTTCAACTATCTTTACAAATTCTGCTGGGAGAACTACTTCTCCATCTTCGTCAAGGAATTTCGATAATTCCATAGGAGCAAATGAAGAAGTTATCATGTTATCTATTATACTACTTGCATCAGAAGGATCATATATTTGTTCTCTATCAGATATACCAGACTCAACTGTGACCTCCGATTTCATTATATTTAAAGCCACATTTCCAATATCCCCAAATGATGCCGATAATCCACCTTGTGTACTGTCTATTTCGGCTATCTCTTTCTCATTTGGAATAAATTCTTGCCCCATAATTGATTTAGAACACTCATCATACCTTGTAACGCCCTCTGTAGTACCTGCTACTTCTCTAAATAATTTGACTTTTCTACGCTGAATCAGTAATTGTTTATCTACTATTTGGTCAGGTAAATCTCTAGGTTCATAACAATCTGCTAAACCAAGGATCATATTGATCATATTATCTAACAATTCAGATAAGGAATCTAGCATTACTAATCTACTACGCGATAGATATATATCATTTATTAACACAAAGTCTTTTATGGTAAAGTCCATAAATTGTCCTACCCAATTAACCATTCCATATTTCAAATTTCCAAGTAGACATTTCAAAAAACTAAACAATTTATCAGCACCAAAACAGTCATTGACTATAAGTGATTTTACCTCAGGTATTTCTGTTACACTATCAAGAGCAACATTTATTGGGCTGAATATAGTATCAAGATATTGGGCTATACCATTAGATATTGTCATTTTGATAAGTTCCCACATCTCTTTTAGAGGCAGGGTAAGACCGGCAAGGAATATTGATCTGTCCATCTGTTTTCTGAATACATCTATAATTTGTTTCAATACTTCTAATATTTTCACAAACCTTTGTACATCTTTGCTATCCTGAATATTTGAGGCCCACCTCATTTCCTCCCTAAACGCATCTGCAAATTTTATGTCAGGGCATACTGATCTTTTTTTTATAATATTAGAAACCATAGATGAAAGTATTACCATCAAATATACCCAACAGCATAATTGCCTTGATGTTCCCCATTTTGATAAATTAGCAGCTCCTATAACTACCTTATCTGCAAGCTTTAATACATTAACTATAGCTGTATCTACTCCTTTAAGATATTCAAATAGATATGTGCCATCTTCGATTATATCTACTCCCCCCATAAACCATCCGGTTTTATCATCTCCGTCCATCCATCTACCTGACGCATCATTCACTTTTTTTGCAAGATCAGCTTGATCTGCACCTGCAGAGCTAGGAATTGCTAAACCAAAACAGTCCCATCTGCCACTTTTTGAAGTATTTTCAGAGTCAGATAGGGATACGGTAAGCACATCTTGGGCAGAAGTTGACATTTCTATTGCAGAACTAGAGCCATCTATTGCTTTAGATAGGGGATAGACATCTGACGGACTACAAACCCCTGTCGAGCTTTTTCCATTCAGTATATAATTTGCCACCTCCTTTGCTTTTGCTTTTTCCTCGGGAGTGGCTTTTCTATCAGTATCATCTGCGTTTTTGGCACTACAGATTAGTCCATTATTGACATGTCCTGGATTGGTTTCTTCATCTATCCATTGTTCAAAACATTTGGACATTGTAAAACTAGGGACTCCGGTAACCGCATCAGATCCGAAAAATATTGGCCGCATGGTACAACAGTTTACTACTTTAAAATCTATACCTTCTCCGATAGGCGGTTCACAATCAGGAATATCTTCTCCTTCAGCATTACATTTATAACCAACTACTTTAAGTAGCTTTTTCTCGAATGGTTTGAATACTTTTTTGGATATCTTTTTTCCTATCTTAATCTTTATCTTCTTCCCGGGAACCTTGAATTTTAGTTTCCACTTTTTTATAAACCCGCATAGATATCCTATAGTATAATGAACGGCAATAACATGTGCCATTTTTAGTACAATAATTAATAATTTAAGACCAATAGATATAGGATCAAGAAATGAATCCTTTATTTTATCGTTCATGGCCTTTTTTAATCCTTCGGAATCAAAATCTTTGACCGGTTGTTGAATATCATCATCAACACTATCGGGGTCAAAAAAACCTGCGGCTCTGAAAATACAAGTTAATGTATCTTCAGATAGTGTAAACTTTGCATCAGTAGAAGGAATAATTACAGGTGGGGTAGTAGAATATGGTACATTATCTTGTAAATCATCCTCAATAGGAAGTTGAGGCTGTTTAAATGATATACCTGTCAAATCCTCTATATATTTTAATATATGAGGTGGAGCTTCTCCTACATATCCGTCTAAATCTCTTATAGTTTTATCTAATAAAAATATAGATCTGTCTTTTAATTCTCTTGCTATAGTCTCAAGTTCTTTAAACCTATCTATCATACTAATAAAAGGATTACTTGGGATATCCTCCACTGATACATTTAACCGATAAGCAAGATTTTGGCGGTCTATATCTTTGGATGGATCTATGTGTGTATAAGATATATCCCTCTCTGGTTTAGCTATACTTGGTTTATAAAATAGATCTTCTCGTTCCATATAGTCCCATTGTTCGCTTATTTGAGCGTAAAGCTAATGCCATTTTAGGTGCGGTTTTCCCAATTTTCTCGGGATCACCGTTTGTTAATATTTTAGATAGTGTCTCTGTTAATATTATACTACTACTTTGTTTTGTTTTGTTACCTAATTTTAGGTATTTATCATGCCCATGTATACAATATTGAAGGGCGGTTAAGGAATGTACATTTTCGGTATATATAAATCCACCATCTCTAGCAGTTGATTTTCTACGAAAGTTGCTTATTTCCCGGACAATACCCTGTTTACCTTGTTCTTCTTTTAATATAACAAAAATACCTTCTAAATAGTTAGAGAGCAATCCTATAATTTTTGTCTTAACACGAACCTTAATTTTCTCTTTTTTCCTGGCCCCGGTTTCCGGTGAAGTGTATATTATTTCAATTTCTTCTTTAGAAGCAGAATCAACGATATTTAGTACTTTAGCGGGGTCTTGTCCTGATGCTATTAAAGATTTCAGAATCATTTCTACTTGCGTATCCCCGAATCCTGCATCAACTGATAACATTTTGTAATTATTAGCACTATGTAAATCCATTATCCTTTTAACCGCAGTTAATTGAGTATAATTTTCAAGTGCTATTTTTTCATTCCTGGTTATCCATATTCCACCAAACATTTCAGAAATTTCTAATATCCTTACCCCATTCTGTGGATTATTCCAATCCACCCCAAGAAATTTATCAGCGTTTTGGTATTCTGCCATTTCGTATATATCACTGTAAGTAACATATATGTTATGTATTATAGATCGTTCTAGTGCATTGTTTATATTTTCCTTTTTATACACTGCCCCCTTTGCTTCTGCCCATTCTGCTAATACCTCAAGGACCCAAGTTGCATCATCGAATATAACCTCTCTTAACCTTGCTTCTACCTCTGGCCAGTTTTTCTCTAATGTGCTGGGAAGATGATATTCTACACTATCTATGGATTCAGGATCTGCACATCGTGTACAATATTCCTGGAACCAATCCCCTTCTATTCCAACTGGAGTAGAACTTGCCCACATTTTAATTTTTGGACTAGCTTTTAATATACCGGTTATTACTGGAAATGCTTTTTCCGGTAAATATGCAGTTTCATCTAAATATATATAATTACCAGTTTGCCCCCTGGCCTTATCTGGTTTTTGTGACATAAAGAAAAACCGTATTGCTGAATCATTTGATACATTTATTTCATAATCATACTCTGGTTCTATCGCTCCTTTTGTTTTTTTAGGTTTTTTACCCATACGGAATGAACCGTTAATATCAGAGCCATTTAGTAAATTATTCATGATCTCTAGTATTCTATTCATCATTTTTTTCTCAGTAGTGAATACTAGGATAGTAGTGTTACTATTCATGATTGCCGTATGCATAAGATCTACGGTCATTGAAACTGATTTTCCTATTTGCCTACCTGCCCGTACTGCTCTATCTTTTCTTCCATCTTTAAGAACACTAGCAAATAATTCTTTACATTTAAACTTTTCCAATCCTGTATCCGGATCAAACAAATGCCTTTCTGCCCATAGTACAGGATCATCAGCTTCGAGTATTAGTTGTTTTTCCTCCGGTGTTGAAACTAATGCTAATATTTTAGATAATGTATCTGGATCAAATCGCTTTCCCATTGTATATTTTCCTTTTGTAATATAAACTAATAGTATCAAATATTATTGATATTTGCCACTAGATAACAAATATGAAGGGGGATTAATTATTATGGCAGTAGACATTATATTACATTGTTCAGATTCAGGGTATGGAAATGCAGCACTAATCACAAAATGGCATTTGGAACGAGGGTTTGATACTATAGGCTATCATTATGTTATACTGAATGGGCAATTAGACACAAGACATTACAATAATTTATTTGATGGGCAAATAGAATCAGGAAGGCCATTAGATGATGATCATACTTTTGAAATAAGTGAACAAGGGGCTCATGTTAGAGGACATAATAGATCAGTTGGAGTTTGTTTGGTAGGTAAATCCGGAGATTTTACAGACAAACAAATATCTAGTTTGATATGGTTATTAGGTCAATTAAAAGAACAATTTATAGACGTTACATTATCCCAGCATTCTAATTACGATAGATCTAAATGGTTTTGTGCAGGGATAGCCGATCTTGATAGTTATAGAGAAACGTTGAATATATCTAATATAAAGGCATAATATCATGACAAACAGAAATGTAAATAAATCATATAAACGTATCAGTCCATATTATGGCGCTGCAAATAGATTTGGAACTATGACCTGGGACCGTAGAACAAAAAATACTCATAGGTATACTACAAATAGCGAAAAAGCGTTTAATATGAGGAATGCAAGTTTAGGGAAAAAACAATTCGGGAAAGGTCTCAATCCCGAAACTGGTTTTGCCTCCCATGGAATAGCCGCGCTTGGGACTTTAAAACGCGGCGTGTCAAAAGCAGGAGGATATGCTGGGGTTGGGATAGGTGCGGCAGCCGTAACTGCAGGATTAGGGATGAAAGGCACAATGTGGCTGGAAAAATCAAGGATGAATATATTAAAATCAATATTACCTAATACCGCATATCCTAGTACATCAGGTAGATTCGGAGTAAGAACAGGTGGCGGTGGCCCCGCAGGAATAGAGGGTATGCGATTTAATTTCAGGAGAAAATAATGGCAGGCGAAAGATTAGGGCATATGTTGTCTTCATTATCTGAAGTCCGTAGTGACCCGTATTATATACCTAATTTAGATGAGATAAGCACATATAGTGAAATATTCCCTACTCCTCTTGATATGCTGTCAGTTCCAGTAAAAGCTACAGCATATATGAATATGGCAAGGATGGGCTTTTACGGGGGGAAATCTCTTGGGTTATTATCAAGCCTTAAACGCCCGTTTACAAGTAAGAGGTTAAAATGGCACTATGAAGCAACCCATGTAAAAGGTATAATGGGGCGAGCTATACGAGGCCCAGAATCTACCAGTATGTTTTCTATACGTGGATGGCAAAGTAGAATACGATACTATCTAGGTGAAAATGTACAAAAAGTTATGGAACCCCTGGATAGAAAAACAATGAGAGAAGGATTGATATACAAGGGTAAAGATATATCAAATCTTAAAGGAATAGCAAAAGGGGATACCGGCACAATACGTCCTACTTTATTAGAACGGTGGTTAGTACGACCATCAAAATTAGAGAGTTTAGTATCTACAATTGACCCAACCGCAGTAGGTAAACTTGGGGGAGCAGAGAAATTAACTGATGAATTTATAAGAGGGATGTATAGCTATTCCCCAACAGGAGCAGATAGATTTAGGAAAGTAGCAGCATATCCCAAAAATATTGGCGCTAAAGTAACTAAGTTTGCAAAGGATGTAATAGGGCAAGCCCCTTTGCCTATAGATAAAGCTATAGCAATATCGGGCAAGCCAAAGATTTCCGGCGCTGCTACTAAAAACGAGATGATGGAAAGATTTATAAAATACCAGGAGGAAAGGTATATTACCCCATGGAATATAATAAAAGGAGAATCTACCAAAGCTAGTACCAAGTGGGGAAAAAGATGGGAATTAGCAAAGGAACTAATCAGTCCTAGAGAGGGGGCCCGGAAATTTTCCCCATGGACTACAAGGTCTAGAACCGGCGCCATGATGGTCAGTGGCGGGGAAGATGTTTTAAATAATGTAATGAGAAAGGTTATAGATGCAGAAAGATTAGCATCCCCAGGAGTTAAAACTATGACTGCCGATCACCTTGTAGGAATGTGGAGAAGACACCAATGGGCTAGATTCGCTAAGGTATCCGGTACAGCATTTGTAGGTGTTTCCCTCGCTGCAGAACTAGTTAAAGGAATGTATAAAACTACAGCAGAAGCTATGACTAGAGGCGCTGCAACTCTGGGCAGATTAGGAGGAACTGAATTTGGAAGTGGCGAGGTATTGCAAAATTCAAGGCTTGCTACTGAAAGACAAAGAGCAGTAGAGGCTATCTCATCCGCTCAAATGAATGCTAGGACACTGATGGGTAATGAAGCAGCTATGTACCATACATAATTCACTTGACAGGTATATTATAGTATACAATAATGTATTTTAGTACAAATGAAGTAATATTTTTTAATAATGGAGGAGAAAATTATGGCCGAGAGTAATGTAGAATTAGTAGATTTTGATCAAATAAAGGAAATGGCATGTTTATCCTATACATCCCCGAAGGGGAAACCTACATCCATGTGGATACATGTAGATACTTTCAGAAAAATATTCAGTAATAGTTGGGATAATAATGTAGATGGAGAAATGAGAACCGATCAACACGATATAAAAGCTAAAATATTAGCTACTATAAAGGGTGATCCGATTAAATGGTTAGATAAACAAGCTAATACAATGATGATGCAAAAAGTTAAACAGTCAAATTCAAATCGTGCAGAGAAAAATGACAGATCAAAGTAGAGCAAAGAAAAAAAATACACAAGGGATGGAAGTAAGGGAGAAACAGCCGGTTTCATCAAAAGTCAAAGAAATGACGGTATCAGATTATAACTCGTTCGAAGAAGAACTATGTTCTGATAAACCTATATCATTTATGAATGCACCTTTAGATGAGGTTAAGCATAATGATATTCCCGCTAACTTACGAGAATCGATAATAACAACTTACGGTGAAGACTTTTTCATGAATAAAACTTGGACAAGAGTGCAACTGGCTAGATTAAATCAGGCCATATCCCGCCCTAGGGAAAATATAAGCAGCTCTATAGCTCAAGTATGCTCGGCAGAATGTGCAATGAAAGATATATGTCCATATGATATTGCAGGAAAGCCACCTTTAGGTGACCGATGTATTCTTGAAATAAAACATGCCGAACTTAGTTATAAAGAATATGTTATAGCTATATCCGACCGACTAGGAATATTTCCAGAAGATATAAAAACAGATATTGTATTGCACAATTTTATTAATGGATTAGTTGAAGCAGATATGATAGAAGCACGATTAAATCATACTATTGCTAATGATGGGTTTATTACAGACAGTCCATCCGCAGTTAATCAAAATACCGGGGAGGTATATTATAAAGAGGAGGAAGCAGTAGCAGTTAGGATAAAAGATAGAATAGCAAGACGTAAAGATCAAATATATAGACAATTACTGGCTACTCCGGAGATGGCAGAAAAATATAAACGTGGGAAAGAGGCTGATAATATAACCAGACAAAACGAGATATTAAATAAATTAGAGGCCATGGTAAATAAAGCGACAGAACCAAAAGAAATAGAGGATCTTTCTACTGAGGATATAAATGGCTAGGCAGGAATGGAGAAAACCAAAGGAGTTATATCCTACTCCGATACAACAATTAACAAGATGCCCCATGCGTGGAACTATAGAGAGGGTTATAAGTGGCCAGAATAGAAATTTTGAATCAACCGCTAAACTAGCTATTGGTAAAGATGTACACCATGCAATTGAAAAATCCTTTGAATTCCTACAAGATAGGAAAACAGACTGGCTGAATACTGCTGTAAAAAATAAGACAGCATACCCTGGAGCATCGCTTGTTGAGAAGTCTATAAGGGAAGCCCAAGCAATAGCTCAAAACATGTTATCCCAGAAACAATCAACTTCTACCGCACTACCTGCAGTAAATGAAACTATAAAAGAGTGGGGCACTGAGTATCTCGAGCATGAAGCTACTGATATCCATATTGAAAAGGATTTAAAATCAAAAAACTTTCCGTGGGTCCGCCAAATTGGTGGCAAGCTTGATATGTTAATGGTAGATAAAGAAAGAGATGTTCTGAAAGTTATTGACCATAAAACCACTGCAGAAATATCCGCCTTAATGGATTCTCTAGACCCCAGGAAAGGAATACAGCCCCTATTCTATAGCCATCTTGCATGGAACAATGCGGAATCTTTACATGTTGGTAACCCTCAAAGTGTAGAATTTATATATAATTTGATACCTGCTGATGATAGCGGTAAATCAACAAGGATGTTATTAAGTCATGTCTTTAATCAATCGGATATGAAAAAGGTACCATCTGAGATAGCCGTTCATTTAGCTAAGGCTAGTACCATAGAGATGATAGCATACAATAAAATCAAAGCAGGAAGAGCTAAAGATGGTATATCCTCGGCTATACAATCCTTGAAAACTGAGGTGTCTGCATTGGGTGGGTGTAATCCCACTGCATGTTCATCTTGCCCTCTACGATTTAACTGTACATTTAGCCGATTTGTACAGAATGTTATTGATGATACTGATAAGATAGGAAATAAATTTATAGACTCAAGGTTGAAAAAGTATGACCAGGCTTTAGGTAATTTACATGAAGAAGCAAGAGGAGAAACCGAAAGACAATATAAATCATTCAGAGAAAATAGACTAAAAGAATATGAAAAACAGGTAACTACAGATATTACAAATGAGAGATTAAGAATACTAGAAACTGATATATTACCGGAAGATGAAATAAAAGATGTTCAAGGTAGGGTAAAAGAATTAACATCAGAGTTAGATGACTCATGGAAGCTCCACCATAGATATGACTCGAATAAATTTAATTATAATGTTCAGACCGGTGCCAAATCTGCAGTTTCAAGGATTCCATTTTCATTATTAGGAGAGGGTGAAGAATATTTTCATCGTGCTCCATGGATGTCTTACAACCTACGGAATTCTATAAACTATTTCTCAAGGGAAAGAATAGATGAACTATCTGCTACCTTCAATATAAAACCAGAATTGATTGAAGAAAAGGTAATGACAAGTACTTTCACTGATCGTAAACTTGCCAGAGAATTAGATGAATCAATTACACGGAATATCAGAGAATCACTACATACTGCAGGGGCTAAACTTACAGAGGATAATATTGCTCTTGCTCTACAAAGATATGATTTTACCCTAGATAAACCAATGGCCCAGGCTATATTTGAAAGGATAGATCAAAATACTATACAAACCATTTCAGAAATGGACTATGAAAGGGTAAATCATAGACTATCAGATGCCACGGCTAGAAAGGCACTCACTACTAATAATATGAAAGAGGTAGTGTCCGATCTTCAATCCAATGGTGCAGTCTCTAACAAGCTGGATTACTATTGGAAAAAGATAGCTAGACGTGAGACTATGACTTCCCTATCGGACAGATATAAAATATCACCTGGTAAATTCCCATTCCGTCCTATGGCTGCAGCAGCAATGTTAACATATATAGCTGGAGTATTCTCAGTTAGAACCATACTTTCCAGAAAGGTTGAGAAAATGGGGGACTGGATTACTTCAGATAAAGAAATAGATGATGGTACTCACTCTTCCCCGCGCAGTATAGTTAGAAGAACTCTGAATAGTGACTTTGGTTCTAAGAGAATGTGGGTACCAGGAGGAGTAGGAGAAACAGCCGCAGTTAAAGGAATGGCAAGTGCTGCATTCCAGAAAGTAAAAAAGTATACTACAAATCTATTGAGTAGATTTGGTGTATCCGAAGATAGTATCCGGTCAAAAATAAAAATGGCAAGATCCGGCAGTCTACGATCACTTGCATCCGGTAAATTATCACCTGGTAAGTTATTTGTAGGAACGGCAATATCTTCTCTCCTAGCTATGGCTATATTACCTAATGTAAAAACAGATAGGGAAATAGCAAAGGATACTAAAGATAAAATAAAGAGGCGTAAAAAACTAAAGATACAGATAGCCGATCAGCATTCTAACATGATAGAACCGGAATCCGATCTTAGAGTTGCGTATCTTTCTCATACTCCATTTAGGAGTTCTATAAGTTTTAGTAAACTTATGGAAAAAGGTAAATGGATATATAATTCCGCTACTGAATTTGCAAAGGAACTTGGGATAGGAAGAATATCAAAGGCGCAAAATATCGGTACCCATAGTGGAACTAGATGGCTACAAACCCAGGTATCTGATAAGGTAGGACAAATAGTCTCGCAGGATATAGTAGAGCGCCCATATCATAGAGTAAAGAAATGGTCAGAAAATATATATGATAAAGTAGTAAATGCGGTACACCGGGATGTTGATAGTTTACAGAGAGCTGCAGATAGACATAAAGATAGTATACAGAACGCCAGAAATACGGTAACTCTGGTAAAAGAAAAAGCAGATACTTCCACCTCGAAACTTCCATCCATGAGGAAAGAAGCCAATACATTAAAAGATAAATTCGAGCTTGGTAAGGAAAAGTGGAGACAGAGTAAGGCAAGCGAAAAACTAAAAACAATTGAGAAATATACTCTTATTCCTACGGGATCTACTACCCCAATGCCGATAGTACCAAAACCAAGCAGGTCTCCGAGAATAATCGCTGATAATATAAATATGGAAGAACCATTTGTTAGACGCAATATAAGTTCTGCAAATGATCTCACCGACGATTATGTCCGGAATCTTATGAGAGATAATGCATCTGTAATACCACGGGATGTATCTATTGGGCTACCAAAATCTAACATAGTACAACATTCGATAGCATTAGATGGTGGCATTCAAAATTATTATAAGAACAAACACGGTAAATATTTTTCGAGGCATGATTCCCAACTATCAGAGGGAAATTATTCTAAATATTCCGATCCTTCTTATATGGATAGTATGATAAGCTCAGGATATAATAGTTCTAAATCTGCTCAGATAATAATGGATACTTCTAAAGCACAGAGAGTAGGGGAATTTGCTAATATAAGTGATCATTTTATACCGCAACATAATATGGGCAATGCACATCAAAGAACAACAAACAATACGCCAAATAATAGAACATATAACAGAAGAAATCAGGAAAGATTATTGTCAATTAATGATATGACCATGGAACTGAGATCTCAAGGGCATACAAGGTATGGAAGCCAAAGAGGGATACAACATACCAGGGCCATTGCATAATTGCAACACTATAGGGCAACTCACTCCTTAAGTTCCTCCTTTGTCTCTAACAACCATGTAAAGAAATAATGATCTGGGCTATTTATAAGATCGATCCAAATGTCTGCATCCCCTCCAAAACTATATTCATCATTTGAAACTAAATCAGTAATAAGCTCAATATCAGAATCAGATATGTTTGCTTCTTCCTTTACCTTTTCTGGTATCAATACTACACCATTAGAATTTATGTACTTCCTTAATATTTCCATATCTTGTTCTGGTACTATTTGTATATTCATGGTTCCTCCTATATTAAACTCATGTTTCTATCCCATATGAGCCATATTTTCATATTTGTTTCCGGTGATACATAATTTAAAGCCGGCAAAGTGTATCTTACTGTCATCCCTGCTATGTACTTTATTCTACGATTGGTTGTATCCGTTGTAAGACTATACTCAGCATTATGGAGTTGTTCTCCTTTTTCGTTACAAATACAGTAATTTGTTATTACTACATACAAAAAAGGAGAGGTATTTGCATAATCGGTAAAATAATCTGTTCTACATATAACTTGTAATTTACTACCTATAGGATATCCGAAAAAGACACAATCAGATATGGCTAGCTCATAAAATATAGAGAATTGGTTATCGGTATTTTCTTCTGCATAAAAAATATAATGTTCTCCGCTCTTTGCATATACATGCTCCTCCGTATTTTTTCTAAAACTATTGAAGATGGCACAACCGCGATCCATATCTTCTCCTCTATATTAACCACAGTTTTATAACTGTCCCGGGTAGTATATACCCTAATGCTGCTAAAGTATATTTTACTGATTCCCCTGCTATATATTGTGCTCTACGAAGGGCGGAATCGGATATTGTGCCACTTTGAAAAGTTTGGCTTTGTTCTCCTTTCTTATTACAAATAGAGTAATTTGCTAATACTAAATTCAATTGATTCGATTGATTGGATGATTCAACCATATCCGCAAATGGAAAACTTATAGTATATACTGCCTTCAATTTACTACCTATAGGCTGTTTGAAAAATACTGCATCGGATGTAGTTAAATCAGAGAATATACCGAATTGATTATCGATATTTTCTTCCACATAAAAAATATAATGCTTCCCATTTTTGGCATATACTTCATCTTCACCATTTTGTTTAAGCCTATTGATTAACCGAAACTCAATATCATGGGCAGTATCAATATTCTCGGTATTCATATCTTTGTTCCTATATTAACCATATTTTTATATCTGTTCCAGGTGGTATATACTTTAAAGATGAGAGAGTATATTTTATCGATTCTTCTGCTATATGAATTACTCTACGAAGGGTGGAATCGGTTATCGCGCCTCCTTGAAAAGTTTGGAGTAATTCTCCCTTTTTGTTACAAATAAAGTAATTTGATATTACTACATCCAAGTGGAAAGTAAAATCGTTAACCCTATTAGTGAGGTGGTTTATAGTATATAAAACCTGCAATTTACTACCCACAGGTTGTTTGAAAACTATGATATCGGACATAGATAAATCAGAGACTATAGAGAATCTGTTAATATCGCTGGCGTCTGCATAAAAAATATAATGTTCCCCATTTTCTGTTTCTACATGCTCTTCTATATTTTTTCTAAAACTATTGAAAATGGTGAGATTAATACCCATATTTTTCGCTCCTATATAAACCATACGTCTATATTTGTTTCGAGGGGTATATATTCTAAATATTGTAAAACATATTTTACTGATTCTTCTGCTATATGAGATAATCTGTTAATAATGCTACGATGACCTACTATTTCACCTTGATAAATTTGGCTTTGTCTTCCTTCTTTATTATAAATAAAATAATTTGATATTACTAAATCCAGGCGATAAGGTGGAACAGTAGTATTATTAGCAATGGGAGTTATACTATATATAACTTGTAATTTACTACCTATAGGTTGCTTGAAAAATATTGCATCGGATATGGATAAATCAGAAGATATAGAGAATTTATTAATATTGTGTTCGTTTGCATAAAAAATATAATGCTTCCCATTTTCGATATATACGTGTTCCTCTGTATTTTTTTTAAACTTAATGAAAAGAGAGAACTGAAGGTCATGTGTATTCATATTTTTCGTTCCTTATATAGATATGATTAAATCTGACATATGTTCCTCCCTGCAAAATATTCCTTCAATATAACTTCTGCTGCCATTGCAACTATTGACATTACTCTGTTAAATTGCGGCCGTACATCTTCCGCATAGTCAATTGAACCACTACAATTAACAACATAAGGTTTTTTTACACAGTCTGTAAAATAACAAGACCGTATAGGATTGCATTTCATATGCTCATTAGGTAATACTACCCCGTCTCTTTTACATAAAAAACCTAATCGGTTATCGAATGAATCGTCAGTGAAATAAAAGCTGCGCTGGGCTACGTTTACCGTCATATCTCTTGTTGACATAATTTTATCATGATCAATACTAAACTCACAAATAGCTACTAATTTGACACTGGGTAAACATCCCATAACGACAACATCAGAAACAGACAAGTCTATCTCAAGCTTGAAAATATTAGTATGTGCTTTTGTCCTTTCGTGGCTTATTACCATAAAATGTCTATCCGTATCGCCCAAATGAAGATATGAATTAGGAGTATTCAGATTTACTTTTTTAACTGGTCCCATATTTTTCGTTCCTTATATGATATGAGGGAAAACAAATTTGATGTACAGGGCGCCTCTATAAAATATTCATTTGCCATAGTTTGTACCACCATTGTTACTATTGACGCTACTCTACGGTATTGTGGCCTTATCTCTTTTTGTACATATATATACGGAAGCCCACCACTACAATAGATAGTATCGGGTATTCTTATACAATCCATAAAATGACAAGGCCCTGAGTAATCGCATTTTGTATGACTCTTATGTAGTAATATCCCATCTCTTTTACAGAAAAAACCTGACAGGGCATCGTGTAAATTCTCTGTGAAATAAAAGTCGAACGGTTCCGCCTTTACATTTATTACAGTATTTGCTGTTATTCCGTTAATAAACTCATGACTAAACTTACAACTAACTACTAATTTCGCACTAGGTAAACATCCCATAACGACAGTATCTGTAATAGAAAGGTCCACCTCAAACTTGAAAGTACAAGCGGTAACAGAATCAGTCTGCCAATCCTGGCTTATTACCCTAAAATGTCTATCCGTATCGCCCAGAGGGTACTCTTGTACAAAATGTTCAACTGAATAAACTGAATAAACTAATGGTTTTATAATACCACCCTCCTGGTTTATCATAGGTAGTAACCCCCCTATAACTTGATTTCCGATGGGCTACATTTGTGATCGTAAATCCATTCTTCAATTTTACGAATCCGTTCTTCAATTGTTAGAGCATTCAATCCACCAAAATGCTTTCTACGTTCAGTATCTTTCTCTTTACTAATACACTCGGAACATTCAATTGGCCTGGGTTGACCGGATCCAATAGTTGTTATGAACTTTTTGTTACATGTCAAACAATATCCATGGACTACTACCGCCATCTTATTCTCCTTTCAAAATATATAATATGATTTTGCAATCCTGTTTACCGGTCTGTATTTATGTTGGAGAACACTACTTCAGGTTGATAGGGTACCATTGTTTCCTTTGTTATACACCTTTGTTTCAATAATCCTTCTAACAAGATTAAGTAATTTACAAAATCGCCTATCTTTTCATCAATTATAGCTTCATTGAGTTTACCAGGGTCAGTATCCGCCAGTTCAATCAGATCAATTACTGATACCTCATGTTTTAGCATCATACCATACAGCGCTTTCTCCGGTGTTATCCCAGCTATTCTTCCAGCAACATTAAAATTGTGGAACCGGTCACCTCCGGAAGCATACTCCTGAGCTTTCTCTCCCAGTATCTTTTTTATTTTTTCCAACCTTAATTCTACTATTTCATTGAACATTACAATTTACCCTCCTATTATAAATTATTTCGTCGTTCAACTAACATACGTATTTCATTTTCGAGGTATCTTGCTTCTTCTATATCTTCAATAATTGTTTTCCCATCCTCCCTGTCAATAACTGACCAATGTGAATGCTCTCCATTATCTGCATACTTTTCAACAATCATAGGCCTCTTTATTTCATTCATTTGCTATCCTTCTGGATCTTAACTATTTCTTTTTCAAGATATTTTAATTCTGTAGTTTATTGCCCAAAGACATTTCCACCAAGACCGTCTGATCCTGCAAGCATATAACCTTCAGTATTCTTCTCTATCTCACTTTCAATGATATCATTTGCATGCGCTTCAATATTCCATATCTTATAAGCAGGGAAAGCAAAACTACGAATTAATGTCCCATTTCTTTCAATAGTCACAACAGCATCATCTTGTGAATCGACCTGCCATGCGGTAATGACATATCCTTGATACGGTTCCGTCTTAAAAAACAAGGTACGTTTTTCTGTTTCTTGTTCGTTCATGTCCTAACCTCTCTTCTAAAGATTTAATTTTTGAATCATATATTTCCTGCACGTTATTCCTCCGGCCAAGTAATATGGTTTCCATATCGATATCTATTTCCTTAATAGGTATATACCATGCTATAACCTTGCATCACTTGTTGTTTCATAAAAATTATCTATATTTATTCCCATAGAATCATTTAATATAGCTTTTAATTTTCTATATGCCTTTCCTTTCGATTTAGCTTCGACTATTCTTTCAAAGCTTTCTTCATAATCGCCACTTTTAACAACCCCACTAATGTAATATACCTTCATTCTTCATTTCCTTTTGTGCCCCACAAACAAAAACTATTATCGGTATTGTGCTGCACATTATTCCTCCGGCCAAGTAATACCAAATACTTTTTCAATATTCGGTTCCAGATACATTGATATAGTATCTATCCCTGATCCGACGTATGTATATTCGATTTCTTCAGTTATCAATTTCAATCTAACCAAATTGTTTATTGCTTCTCTGGCCATTGTATCTGATACTCCTAGACAGTTTGAATAATACTGATAGTCTCTCCGTAATCTACTACCACTAAATTTCTGTCCAAATCCAAAGAAATGTATCATTTCCATATCGACATCTATTTCCTTAATAGGCATATACCATGCTATAATATTTGCTAATATTAAACACGCTATAATGTCAGGTTCTCCAGGGCTATTATCTTTTCTTATTGTCTTACACCAATTCACAGGAATAACATCCCCAATTATTTCCGCCCTTAACATCCATAGTTCTTCGTATATGCTATCCATCTATTCATCATCCTCTTTTTGGCATAATTCAAGGATAGCAACTCTTAAGCTATCCCCCTGAATCTCGTCACCTCGACCTGCATATTTATTACTTTTGCAGGGAAAGCAGTTTGAATAAGGTTGACCAATTAGATCAAACTCTACATTAATATCACATTGATTGTTGCATAAAAACTGACAATTTTTACAACTATGAACTGGTCTTCTAGTTGGGTAAAATAGTCTTCCATTCGCAACAATGCCTATTTCATGTTTAACATAGTCATTAAACCATTTATATTCCATTAGTAGTTTATTCAATTGTTATATTTTCCCCACTTCTATTAATTCGATATTACCAGCATTTGACCTTGTTATTCGTAATTCATAATCGGGGGCGGTACAACCCGCCGGTACTCTTTCAAATCTTTCAGAAATAGCCAAATATTCAAACTCATTTGAGTCCAGTCTAAGTTCTGCCTTTATTGGAACTACTTTAAGTAACGAAAAAATCTCAATTACTTCTTCAATGTTATTTTTTATAGTACTATACTTAATTCTAAAATAACCCAAATTCCTCATATCTATTTCACTACCCATTGTCCGCCCTCCCCACATCATTTATTTTATTGTTAATCAGAACAATACTCCTTGTATTTCATCGTGTTCTTCGGTATTTCTAATCGAACCCCTCTCTGGTACTTCTGCCCGTATTTTGTCAGCTAAATAACCATTGCTTACCACTGTAATTATATATTCGTCTATGAATAGATTTAACCAGCCCTCATAACCCTTTGTTACTATATCCACATAATTCAAACCCATGTTCTATATCCTCCCAGATGGGACAAAATCGTTTGGGACAAAATCACTGTCTATCCTGACATTAAATATTCTCTAACACAAAATACAATAACCCGGGGATAACCCATCCGCGTTCCTTTCTATATACTTAATTGAAAACCAGGGCCTTACCCGTCCTGTCTCTTTTCCGTTAGCCGTTTCTCGTAAATATACTCTATCATTATATTCATAATCCTGACTGTCTTTCACTATTACAAACTTCTTGCGGTCCTTCTCTATTTCTATGTACTCTTCTATTTCACAATTCAAATAGTGATATTTTGGTCCCATTATTCTACCTACCTTGCTATAGATTTTGCGTATAATATTCATTGCCCGGTACCCCCCATAAACTTGATTACATATTTTCTTCCCAATGATTTATTTTCTCAATACTTTCATATTACTCATCCTTGTTATTTATCTAACTATCCCTCGGGGTTTTGGTATGGAGGGGGAAAGCCGGCGCCGAACTCGAAAGTTATCTTTGTTACCTTATTGCATTTTGCACACGTCCACAAAACAGAATAGTTCTGGGGAATATCAAACTGAAATTTAACGACTTCGATATTCTTTTTATGGCAGTGAATACATACCCAGTTAAATTTTGTATTTTTCAACATCTTTTAAACCCCCGGTTAAATTTTATAAATCGGTAATCTTTTCCTATGCCTATTTAAACCCCCCGTCTCGTCAGGCATTAAACTTATAGGCCAGGAATCTTTAATACTCCAATATTACCTCAATAGAGTATTGCTTCTGTAGCCTATATTTCCAGAATTCTATCCATAGGATAATCAGTGAGAGAAATATAGCAACCACAAAACATTAATTAGATAGAAAATAATATTCCATTAGAAGAATAGTATTTAGATAGGGGGGTATTATTTCTTTCCAGAATACAGCGCGGAAAAAAAAATATTACCCTCGTATCCGGAAGAAAACCCCGTGTTAACTTATTTGGGAAAGAAATCATTATAAAACCCGGATTTGATTCCGGGGTGAACCGAATAGACCCTTATAGAAACCTGGATTCAGTTTTGAGGTGAAACACCTAGACCCCTTATAGGGGGCCAAATCCTGTTTTGAGATAATCCACATAGACCCAGTGTATATATACCAATAGAGGGAATCTCATTCGAGCCTCCCCATGTTTTACCTTAGGTAAATAGGTATATAACATTTCATTAGGAGGTCCACCATGGATCGTAATACATTTAATACATTCAGCAAACTCTTAAAGGAATTGAATCATGATCAGATTGATTCAATGACCAAAAGATCTTCCCGCTTCAGTGCAACTATGGATGCGTGGAAAGAAAGTGGCAAAGCTCTTATCAGGCTTAAGAAGCTTGAGGATCAACATCCAAATTTAGATTGGGATTATATATATACCCATTCTTTAAGTAACTAGAAGTATATATTGTTGGAGTATATGGTAGATACTGTAGGGTTCGATTCCCTCTACTCCAAATGGTCATATATGTGGCCGCAATCTGTATTGTATTACAGATTACTATTTTATTTCAGGAGGTCCGTAATGGATCGAAACACATTTAACGCATTTAGCAAGCTCTTAAAGGAATTGAATCATGATCAAATTGATTCGATGACTAAGAGATCTTCAAAATTCAAGACTACTCTTGCAGCATGGAAGGAGAGTGGGGCAACACTTCTTAAGCTTAAGAAGCTTGAGAAGGAACACCCGGATCTTGATTGGGATTACATCTATACTCAGTCTTTAAGTAACTAGATCCACATATTGTTGGGGTTATGGTAGAAGTTATGGGGTTCGATTCCCCATGCTCCGAATGGCTACATATGTGGCCGCGGTCTGTAAAACAGATCAATAATGGTTGGCGAACCTTAACCGTATAGGGGGCTTTATGAGTAAGAAACAACATGAAATAAGTTTAGTTAAGGTCAGAGTAACTCCAGGAGGGAAAGTAAAAGTTACTCCTCAAAACTGCAACCAGAAGGGGGAGCAGTATTTTTGGATTAGTGATGTTCCAAAAATAAAAGTCGCGGCATTGGGGGGTATTCCAGATGGTGTCGCAGTAATAACAAAAGCAGGTAGATATATAATAGAGAAGCATGCTTCCCAGAATTATTACTCTGGGGAGTTAAATGATGTGAAAGTTCACATCATTCTAAAAGATATGGGCGGGAAAGTGATTTTCTGGTCATAGTAAGGTTGGGGTATATGGTATTCTGGAAGGTTCGATTCCTTCTGCCCCAAATGGCTATGTATATAGTCGCAATCTGTAATTTATTATGGATTGCAAATTTCATTTAGGAGGATTCCAATATGGAAACCTACGAACAATCTGTATTTCCCGAGCCTTGGCTCAAACCAGGGTGTAGGGAAGATTTTGCGTTCTCCAAGGAAGAACGTGAAATTGGTATTACCGAGCTTGAGGCAGCTCGAGATTGCCCATCTTCAGTCATTTCAGTATATGACATTAAAGGTAAGGTAATAAGAACGGAAGTCATGTGTGGTGCAATGGCTTTCATCGCTTCCCATCTTAAGTGTGTAGAAGTAGAGATAGATCAACAGTCTACTCTCTCTGCATGGAAGATGGAGATTAACAAGGCCGCTGTCAAGATTAGGAAATGGATGCCGGCTGAATACAGACTTGGACCATGTAATCCAGGTCGACACTCATTGGTCAAGAGAAATGGCGAGATGAAAGCCAGGCTATTTATGGTTTTCGCTAATGATGGGATATTTGATCCTATCAAGCCAGACCCTCAATGTGGACGGTATGGGCCGTTATCCCAGCATCTTCAGCTTGGTACATCCAAGTTGGTTATGTCAGGGGCTACAGTCCAACTGGCACCAGATTCTCCGCATAATTATTATAGGGACTGGGACTCTTTCTGTTTTATTAAGAAGAGTTCCCTTGACGTAAAACTTGATAGTAATATCGTCAAGCTTTATTTCAATGAGGATATTACCAAACTAGCTAGGAAGATGGGAGAAGGATCCCCTACTCCAGTTGGTAAGGTAGTTGGATTAGTAATCCCGGATGAGTACTGGTATGATGTCCAGTACTTTGCTGGGGTATCTTTCTCTGTTGATAGTGATATTATATGCTGCAACAAGAAGGATATTAAGTTTACGGATGGCCGCAATGTCATCCATTGTCTTGATGTGTGGAAAGTATTAAACACTGTCAATGGCAAAAAGGCAACTGTAACTCGAGAATGGCGGCAACTCGATTCAGTACGGCCAGAGGCAATGAAGGTATTGTCTCAAACTCGTAAAGAAGCCGCAGAACAAATCCACCATGCATATTCCTCATATGCTGATGGAAATGCACAACCGCTAATCAATATGACTTCCAAGGTCATAAACGAAATGGCGAACATCAGTGAAGAAGATGCTCTTATTCTAACTGATGAAGAGATTGAAGACCGGGATATACTGTTCAATTCAATAAAGTCCGTAAATACTATGTTAGTATGTGGATTACCTTGCCCCCCAAGTAAGGTACTTGAATTGATCAGGCCGCTTATTCGTAATTCTGTCTTAAGGATAAGGGTTCCTGGATCTACTAAATTTGCAATGCCTTCGAATTTGGTAGGTAAATATGGAATCGCATTAAGCGGTTCTGACAGACGTAGATTAGGTTTATCTACAAAAGATTTGGTATCGATAGCTAGACATCCAAATGGTTGGGGAGAGGCAAAAGTTACAAGAACCCACTGTTTAGATGCAATAGCGGTAGATCCAAATGTCTTCGCTGATAGATTTGGTGGAGATTTTGATGGAGATTTAATCTCCATGGTTGGCTATTCTATATTTGATAATAGCCGGTTGGGAAGTAATGTTCCTAAGAATGCAGATGCAACGTCTGCATTACCGAACTTGGTGTATATATTCGCTGCCAGTTCCTTTGGGAAACTATCAGTGGGTATGGGAAATTACTGCGCTGATACTGTAATTTCAGCGGATCGCTCTGATCTGCTCCCGTCTATAGAAATTGCCCTCCAGGGCATGGTTGATATGGCAAAGAAAGTGATCCCGCCGTTTGACCTTCCTATGGATATAGTTACCATGAATGGGATTCTTAAGTATATCCCTACCCTTATGGTAGCTAAAGGGAATGTAGGTAAAGAAATTGGAGCACTGTCCAAGACCGATACCATGCCGGTTATTTATCCGAACAGATTGGACGATGCCCGAAAGGAGATGACCCCAATGTCTCCTTTGTTCGCAGAAGCTATGGATGCTTTACCAATGGTTTTGTGTGAACAGAACTCTGCCTATTCCACTTTGAAATGGAATGCAAAGTCAGAGAAAAATACCAAAAGGAAGAAATACTTAGATGGCATTATAGAGGAGTACGAAACCTTCCTAAGGTATATGGGGCAGAATGATCTGGTATGGTCATATGGTACCAGACAATCATTCTACGAAATCCGTTCCTTCCCTGAGAAACTATCAGTGGAGAAAGGGCCAATGTGTGCTCGTGAGATAAATGCAATTATTAATCGGTCTCCAATGGCGGTTAAAGTTGCACATCAGATACATACTCTGTATCTGGCTCACATCACTGCTCTCCGGAACGGTACTGATAATGCATATCAGCATCTTGCAGATATCAGGGAAAGGATACTAAAGGCTGACACAGCTATGGTATCTGATGCAATGCGAGTACTGTTCTATGCTTTAGTAATGGTGAATAGTACAAGAGGAAAAGCATTCCTCGATAAACTTGCAACGAAAGTGCATGAAAAACCCATTACAACGAAATCAGTAGCAATACTGGCTTCACTCCCAGTAGTTGTAGGAGACTACAACTTGAAAGACATGGTCGATTATATCGGTTATGTCAGGGAACCAGGTATGAGAGTTATATAATATCTGGGTTGGGGTTATGGTATTCTGGAAGGTTCGAGTCCTTCCGCCCCGAATAACGACAATAATAAGTCGTTAGTTTGTACAGTGTGGGCGTACTGAGCTTGGTCAGTAGATAATGGATTGAGCCGATTTTAGAATATATAATTTTCTATAGGAATGGAATAGAATTCTTATTCCATACCTTCATATTTAGGAGAATATCATGTCATTTAAAGCATTTATCCGAAAGTTATATAAAACAAAAGCAATAACAAAAATGATCCGCATCCTGTCAGAGCATGGAGTTATTTACATCAGTGTGCATAGATGGGAGGACTTCCGTGGGCATTTCTCTTTTGTGAAATGCTACGATATTGAGGGTCAACATTGCTATACCATCCCAGGGTCGGATTGGATAGACGAGGCAGACCCTCCCTTTACTTTTTCTAACGAGGCCGACATGTGCCAATTATTTAACGATCTTTTCGAAAGACATCGCCTCGGTCTCTCCTTCAAAAATAATACTAGCCTGAAATAATTTTCGGGCTATATTTTTCTGAATAATTGGAATAGAATTCTTATTCCTTATCTTCTTTTAGGAGAACAGCTATGGAGATTTACACAGATGGATCATATTCCAGCGCTACTGAAATAGTAGCATGGGGTTTCGTACATAATGGCGAGGGCCATTCAGGGATCGTAACCGACCCTGAAGCTTGTAGTATGTTAAATGTAGCAGGCGAATTAGCCGCAGTTATGCAGGCTATTTCATATGCTATAAAACGTGGCGCAAGTTCCGTTACAATTTACCACGATTATGTAGGGGTTGCAGCTTGGGCCAAGGGGACATGGATGGCCAAGAAACCCCCGGTACAGGCATACCTATCATTTATGGACAATATCAGTGAGAAAATTGAGGTAAGCTTTGTCAAGGTTAGTTCACATGCTAATCCTGCAGACGAGATAGCCAGAAAAGCATCTGGTGCAGGACGAAAGCAATAATATTTTAGATATAGCCTGAATTAGATTTCGGGCTATATATTTTTCTGGATAATTGGAACACTACAAAAAAGGAGGACCTCATGATAATAACAGAATGTAACTCAAACGAAGGGAAAGAATGCTATCGCTTACAAGGTAAGAATTATGATTTCTATATGTATAAGCATCATGGTTCCTGGGCGCTTCGACAAGTTCATCATTCCGACACCCCTTTAGAAGATATTTTATCTCTTCTCAAAGATATTGAGGAAGAAACATTAGAAGAGCGGCAGTATATTATGTAATGTATTGTCTGGAGAAATGGAATAGATTTCCTATTCCATAATTTAATATGGAGGTAGTTTTATGATATTAAAAACGACAGAGAATCAAAAGGGGGAACATATCCCCGAACATGAAATAGCTTTTACCGGTGGTAGATGGTACGAACGCCGGTTATCATGTTATTCTGCGGAAAGTGAAGGAATGGGTATATGCCAGTGTATATCCCATCCAACATTCATGGAAAGAAAGTTATCGAGGGAGGAAGTTAAACATATATTGGAAACCAATATATTGCTGCTTTCCGAGGAGGAACGGGAAGATTTAATCATAGATTCCTTCGAGGAGAAAGTCAAAGAGGACCTATATTTTAGTGGATATACTATTAACCATATATGTCAGTGGTTAAAAGATTGCTATACATTAGGCCTGAATCCGCTCCCTGCTTTAAGAAAACTACTTCCGTATGCAAGGATAGAATTTGCCTATGCTAATGGAGGAACTATCCCTCTAAATACAGGGAATGAAGATACTATATTTGTTATAGTATCTAATCCTGAAGGTATAATTGAAGATGTTGGATTTGCAATAGTACCTATATAGTATAATATAGCCCGGATTAGATTTTCGGGCTATTTTTTCTATAGGAATGGAATAGTGGTCTTATTCCATACTTTGATTTAGGAGAGTATCGATATGAATGACAAAACATTTAACAGATTCCAAGCGCTCATCATGGCCCAAACTGGATGGTTATATATCAGTCGTGACAATGAGGATTTAGCATATCTCGCCGATATTACAAACTATGAATTCATGGACTGTTACCCTATAGTTCTTAGTGAATTCATAGAGAAATCCAGTGATTATCAGATGGCAGGATTTAAACTCTTTGTCAAAGATAATAATATAGGTGCGGTACAAAATATATTCCCATATATTGACAGGGGATAGTTCATATATAGCCCGAATTAGATTTTGGGCTATTTTTTTCCAAATAATTGGAATAGTAATCTTATTCCTTACTATAGTTTAGGAGAAAAGATATGAAATATGAAGGCGAATACATGGATAGTCTAGAGAAATATTTAGACATGTTGGAGAAGGATAAGTATGAGGACGAGATTAAATCCAAGGCATCGTACTTTGAAATAGGGGAGCATCCTGTATAATGTATAAATGGCCCGGATTAGATTTCTGGGATACCTATTTTCTATACAAACGGCTCCGTAGTTGCCCCGTATACCCTACCGAATAACCTCGTACTGACCACGCCTAATTTCGTGGTCATTTTTTTAGTTGGATATCTGGAATATATAATATGTAGCCCGATTTTTCTGGCTATACATTTCATATAACATAATAAGAGGTATTAAATATGAATAAACCAAATATAGAGACAGTTAAAGTATGTATAGGTGGTTCAAGTAACATCCTGTACATATCTGATCAGGTAACTAATACCATAGATACAATGATAGAGAAAGGGTTTGAGATTTTAGTTGGGGATGCTATTGGTGCGGACAAATGTGTTCAGGACTATCTTTATTCAAAAAGCTATGAAATGGTAACTGTATATACTGTATACCGGCCCAGAATTAATGTTGGGAACTGGAAACTTAAACAAATACAGTACAACAATGAAAAAGGGTTCGAATACTATTCCTTGACAGACAAAATAATGGTAAGGGATGCAAACTATGGGCTTATGATATGGAATAGTAAAAGCAAAGGCACCCTTAATAATATCATAAATCTTATACAGCAGGGCAAGAGTTTAAAAGTATTTGTTAGTAATACAAATGAGATGATGAAAGTTAGCTCATTATCTAGCTTATACTATCTACTTACCAAATGTGATTTAAAAGAAATTGATCCTATTCTCAATGAACTTAATTTCTATAAACGAGTCGATAGTATTAACTAATAATATATTCTAATATATGGCCTAAAATATTAATTCGTGGAGATTAAATTCTATATTATCCATTTTCTGGATAATTGGAATAGTAATCTTATTCCATAATTTCATTTACAGGAGAATAATATGATATGCATTACGAATGTAAAAAAGGATGGAACTGCCAAACGCGTTGCTCAAGTAACAACGGTTCCGTTACGATCAACCATTAAGTTTTCGGCTTTGACAGCTATATCGGCAATCAAAGAAACAAAGAGCCACTATAGTGCTGCCCGGAAAGAAAGCAGGAAAAGATATCCTGTATAGATAGACCATATAGCCTAAAATATTACTTCGTTAGAATTAATATTTCGGGCTATATTTTTTCTGGATAATTGGAATAGTAACCTTATTCCATAAATTGCTTTAGGAGGCAATACCATGCTAGTATTAATAGGTATAGTTTTACATGTAATATCAATATTAGTCAATCCCTTGGTAGGTGTGTGTCGGAATAAGCTCATTAAACCACGGGTAGCTGTCGGATACATTTGTTCAATTGCTGCAGGTGTATTATATTTCATGGCATTTGGGTGGATAGGACTTATTATCCAGCCATGTATTACTATTCCCATGTTCTGTTTAAGTTGGGGAATCAACAAATACAAAAGAGGCGAAATAGGATATCAACAGCTTCTATTGACTAATGAAGTAATATGTTTAAATGAGAGTAGTTCAATATGATAGTGATAGCAATTTTATCTCAATTTTTGGCTCAATTCATAGAGCCGAAATTGAGAATACCGATTTTCTCGATTGCGGCATTCGCTCTATATGTCGCTTCGTGTGGGGTTATAGTAGGTATACTGTTATACTTTACTGGAGTACTGATTTTGCCTAATATTGGACCAGCATTCCATTTGTTAAAAAATGTACGTGCTGGCTACATTGTAACTTACCAAAATACTATGGTAAATAGGAGGAGTTTATGAAAACTCGTAAGAAATCTCGATTGAAAGTGAAAGAGGCCCAGCGCCTTATTATCGAACTCGTTAATGAGGAGGGCATCCATCATGAGATAAGTTATGGCTCTGTTAGTCATAAAATAGAGCAGATAATAAACCAGGTTCCAAAATCCAGAATGAGGGAAATGACAGCCACGCTACTCTACGCACATTTGATTTTGGAAAAATAACAACCATATAGCTCGAATTAGATTTCGGGCTATTTTTTATATAAATGGAATAGTGGCCTTATTCCATACTTTGATTTAGGAGAAACATTATGAATATATATGAAGCCTCAAGAGATTCTGTTGATGACATCATCAAACTAAATTTTGATGGCGAATATATGGAACAAAAGGTTTTTGAATATGTGCTTGAAAATTATGGATGCAATTGTGAAATTGTATCTAAATTAATGCATAACAAATTCCAAACTTTTGAAAATTATGGCAATATAACTGTTAAGTGTATATATCCGGATGTGGGTAGCTAACAAAATAATATAGCCTGAATTAGATTTCGGGCCATATTTTTTCTATATAATTGAAGTTAATTCATATCATATTAGGGGGTACTATATGACTAATATTAACAAGATTAAAAAGGACGGCAAACCTAAAACCGTCTTTGAATTATCAGTAGAACTAATACAGTCCGGGTCAGCCTTTTCGGCCAATGAATTTGTAGACTTGGCTGAGGAAACAAAAGATCATTATATCATACACTTTAGGATGAACAGAGGAGGACAAAATGAATAACGAAGACAGCCCAAAAGGAGCAAAAGTCGGGAAAATGATAGCTTTCAATACCCGAGTTTACAATTCGGAAGAGATAGAAACTATACAGGCCAACGCCAGAAAGCAAAACCTTTATACTACTCAACGTGATGGTATAATGTATATTTCGAAGGAACCATTATATTTATAAATGGAGGAAATTACAAATGGGCATAATTCGAAGCATTTGTTTTGTAGTGATTATAATATGCATTATACTCATAGGGTATATCATAGGTAGTACTGCTCTGTAAACTAATATAGCCTGAAGTAATTTTCGGGCCATATTTTTTTCTATAGGACTGAGTATTATTCTTATTCTACATTTTAGTTTAGGAGGATAATAAAATATCATGCTATTAGCTATAGCAGTTGTATTAAACTTGAGTTCGATACTGATCATTGTCTTTTTTAGTATTCATTTATATACGCCCGGCACATCAAACCGAACACTTAACTATATAGGATTAGTAGTAACATATGCATTGTATATACTCTCACTTGAGTGGATGGTAGTTCTTCTATATAAGTGAATAATATAAATAATGGAGGAAGTAACAATGATTGAATATAAATCTGGTAATATTTTGCAAGAAGATGCAGAGGCCATTGTCAATACTGTCAATTGTGTTGGTATTATGGGTAAGGGACTTGCTCTCCAATTCAAGAAAGCGTATCCCTATAATTTCCGAAGCTATGCTATAGCTTGTAAAAATGACGAGGTACAACCTGGCCGCATGTTCATTACCGGAACAGGACTATCGGTCAATCCACGCCTTATTATTAACTTTCCTACCAAGCACCATTGGCGGGATGATAGTAGGATAGAAGATATTAAGTCAGGCTTATTATCTTTAGTGGAGGTTATTCGTAGATACGAGATCCAATCCATTGCTATCCCACCTTTGGGTTGCGGCCTTGGCGGCCTCAAATGGGAAGAGATCAGGCCTCTTATAGAGGAAGCAATGCGGCCACTTAAGGAAGTACAGACTATTATCTTTGGATCAAAGGGGTAGTCTAAATATCTTAATTAGGGGCGTCATAATGGATCGACACTTTACACTATTAACAGCACTTGTGATCATTTTATATGTTATACTCATGCTATTATTAGAATGTTAATCACTATTTACCTTGTTATAACCATATTGTGCATTGCCGCAATATGGTTTTCGGCCATATACAATAAAAAAGGAGGGACGCCATGGAAATCTGTCTCTGGTTAGCATTAGCCGCAGTGGCAATTGCTATATTTGCACTGTTTGTTTTCACATTACCATAATCAATAAGGAGGAGATATACCATGTTACCATTTTTAGTTACTGCATTCGTACTTAGTGTGGTTATTGGATGCGCTATATTCATAGTATTGAAAAAGACTTAATGTACCCATTCCTTGATTTCTGGAAAATGGGAGTACCAAGGGCAGAAGAGTATTACTATAATCCTGCTATACGATTGTCCGAGTGGCGGCATTTTCCATAAAGAAAGCATTTGAGTAGGGCACGAAAGAATGCAATGCGTAAAAGTGGTTCTGGGAAATGAGTACTGAATCTGAAAATAGGGTTTTGGCGACACTATATTGTGATACCTTGATTAGTAGGGGATACCTGAAACACAAGGCACAAGAGATCAGACAGATCAGGTAATTAATGCCGTCACACGGAGAGCCGTATAACTCCTGGTTTCATCCATAATTAATACTCTCTTATAGCCTCCTGCTTGTAACTTATCGCAAGCAGGGGGTTATTTTTTTTGAAAGGAGGAAAGATATGAGGATACTACATTTAACAGTGAAGAAAAGACGGTTTGATGATATTATGTCCGGGCTAAAAAAGCACGAATATAGGATATATAACCCATCTTGGATAAAGCGGCTTCTCGATGAGAATGGCATTGGAAAGGAATTTGATATTGTGAGATTCAAGAACGGCTATGGTAGTGTACCCACAATGGACGTAGAGTTCAAAAGGATATTTCTTACCATGCGCCGGTGGAACGCAGAAGAAGGGGGTGGAGAAAGCGGCAGCCTGAAAACTATAGTAATAGAGCTCGGAGACGTATTACGGGTAGAAAATGCAAATGGGAAAATAGAATGAAGATACGAATCACTTATTATGGAAATGAAGGAACTATCTACTCTGTAATTGAAGATTATGAAGGCGAAATAGAATGGGGAACCTGGGACTCACCTTTCCCTAATGAAAAAGGCGGCCCGACAATGGCCTTTGGTCTTGAAGAATGCTTAATGCAGTCCGAATCGTGCCCAATGAAACTATTTGAAGAAGGCTTAAAGAGTATAGAAATTACTTACCCCTTTAGTTGGAAAAAGGTAAGAGTATACTAAACCGGTTATAATACGATGCGAGACAATGGAAAGAAAAGTTTGTAGTAAATGTAAAGCAAGAAAATTGATAAGTGAGTTTAGTGTCGATAGGGCAAGAAAGAGCGGGTTACGATGTTACTGTAGAAAGTGTGATAGTATTAGAGGTGAAAAGTACCGTAAAGAAAATGCGGAGCGTATTAAAGAGTACAAAAAACAACACCGTAATAAAAATACCGAACATATTAGAAAGCGACATAACGAACGTGGAATCAAAATACGACAGACCCCTAGAGGAAAATTAAATAGTAGAATGGGTATACTTCTACGTGATGCTTTAAGAAGAAATCAAAATAGTCCCACCTTAGAAAAATTAGTAGGTTATACCCCTCAAGATGTACGGGACCATTTCGAGTCTCTTTTCGTAGATGGGATGACCTGGAGTAATCGAGGGGAATGGGAAATTGACCATATACGGCCTATTTGTAGTTTTGATTATGATAGTCCTAATGATGCAGCATTTCAAAAATGTTGGGCACTGAGTAATTTACAACCGTTATGGCGCGAAGATAATATGAGAAAAGGTAAGAGTATAATAGAGCCGTTGTAAGCGAAGCGCGAAGCGCTGAGCATTCAATAACTCTTATCATATATATCAATATCTTATATCAATAACTCTTACGAAGTAATACCTTATAACCACCGTGACAAAATACAAAACTAATGGAATATAAAACTAATATAGCAAACCGTGAGGCGAGCGCCTAATTAGTTTACTCTTTTCCAGAAGGAGAATATAATGGAATCATGGTTGCACAACCTAAAGGAACTACATGAATCAATACCCCATACAAATTATATAGAACGAGATAATCTATTCATTCTAGAAACCTTTCAGGAACTGTTAAAGGATATAACAATGTCTGATATAGAGGATTATGTTTCCAATAACTATAACTTTATAAGTGATGTTATATGGCGGAAATCTAAATCTTTCTATATATACAGGCAGCCTGTTGTCTTGCTTCTTTTTTATTTAATAGATAAATGGCCGGTAAAAACCAGAATGCTTTGGCCTTTGCCAGATTCACATCTGCATCAGTTATTTACAGATATGGGTATAGCATTCAATGACCCGGGTGAGTAAATATATGGCGGAGCCTGCAAGGCTGCCGCCTATTAAAACTATATTATTCCAGAGATATAGAGTAATATTTATTACAAGGATGAATAATGAGAAACTCAATGATAATTAGACATAGCTCCGGAAAATCGGAACACTTCATTTGTCCATGTATGGACTGTAATGCCGATCAAAATAAAACAATCCAGACTTTTTATTCTTACGAACATGCTATTTCGAGAGGTTGGAATGCAACCAAGGATATGAAATACTGTGACCCGAAGGAAGAATGGGTATTCGTTTGTCCTGATTGTTGCAAAGAAATAGCAAGTAACCCTACTAAAAAGTAATATCTATAAGGTGGAAATATGGGCGTTTACAAACTAGAAACAATATCTAATGACTTTGATATTGTAATGAAAAAATATGATGAGTATCTCTCTAATGAAATGAAAGAGGTAGCTATTAAACTAATACAACGCTTACCGGATAATGCGGCACGGGATATGGCAATATCTCATTTGCTTTATGCTGCCGAATTTATAAAGATTTCTATTATAAAGGAGTTAATGCAAGATATATCTTATACTAAATAATTATAGAGGTAATAAGAATGATAGACCGAACAATAATTGATGCAGTTAGAAGATTTGAGGCCATTGTCAGTAGCCTTGACTGTGAGTGTGATACAGATAATGGATATACATGCACATTACATGCCGATAGACTTCTGGCACGTAAGGCAATAGCAATTATCAATTCCTATACAATATTATTTGAAGATGGCGAATAGTTTAAAACTAAAACATAGCCGGCGAACCTTAAGGAGGTTAAATATGAAATGGATAAGTGTAAAAGACAAGTTATATAAACATTACATCATCTGTAAAATATTTGGACATAAATTTAAGTCAAGCAATCTAGAAGAGTGGGAAAAGGATAGAATCAATTTCATATGTATGCGGTGTGGGAAAAGGGTACAAAAGTTTACTGATGCCCTATGGAAAAATAGATAACAATGAGGCCGCATTTATAATTTTACTAATAAGGAAACAAGATATGAAAATTACAGTGGATGAAATAAAAGGTGAAAATATAGAAGAAGCTATAATGTTTTTGTATAACGAAGTCATAAAGGAAACAGAGTTGGGAGAAAAAATCAGGTATCTTGCCCAAAAAAACCATATTGCTATTGGGAGGTTGATTGAGGCAATATGTACATCTGTACTTTGTACAAATGAGGATTTTGAGACGAAGTAATGTTTTCTAACGAAGTAATAATTTATAGGAGAATAAGCATGATAGATCAAACAATAATTGAGGCGGTCAAAAGGTTCGAGGCTATTGTCAACAGCCTTGACTGTGAATGTGATATAGATAATGGATATACATGTCCGCTACATACCGATAGAATTTTAGCAGGGGAGGCACTGAAAAAAATAGGATACATAGAAGACCATGATGGTCGTGAAGTTCGTTTTTCAAGAGAATCTATAGACATAGTAAAAGAAATTCGTATGAGAAGCAATGCCGATCATACTCGGATATCTATCTATTTTAATTATGAAGGGGACGAGCATCACATACAAATCCCGCATAATTCAGAAAGGTATCTAATGGTAGGAGCACTTAAACGCTTGGCTAATTTGATAGCCGATCATAACAATTAACTTACTTGGGGGATCTTGTGTATTGTTTACATTGTGGGGATTGTTGCATACGAATGTCGCCAAAAAATGGTGGGAGGCATTGCCCTGACTTAATAAAATATGATGATTTTTATTTTTGTAAGAATTATAAAGAGCGGCCGGATGAATGTATAAACCATAATTTTCCGGCACGGTATTGTCCAATCGGAATGGAAAAATTAGGAATAACTAATATTGTTGATGTCTGGAAAAGGCTACGTGAAGGGCACAAAATAATACAAACTAACCTACCATTTTACATATAATATTTAATATGGGGCATAAGAAAATATCTAATTTCGGCTATATAAGGAGAGAACAATGAAAAGAATAGTAAATGAATTTGTACCAGAGGGACTTATCAGTCTCCATGATGTATCCGATCGGGATGTGGTTATGGTAGGAACTAGCCTATGGACTTCCCGGGACCAGGATGTGTATGATGTAATAATAATTGGAACAATACAAGAAGGAAAAGATCTAAAAGGATTAATGTACTGTAATATAGATTACAGTAAAATGAAAATGGAAGATTTTAAAATCGTGCCTAATCCATTTAATATATCTGTTTCAGTTATAGAGGAAGGATTATCCCATAACCAGATCAGAGCCTATATTATAATTGATATACAAGATATTAGAGAAGCTATGGCCGATATTCTGAATTGGCATCAATTTCCGGAGTATGTTTCTAATTAACTACTATATATGAGGAAAAAACCTAATGGAAAAAATTAATATAGACCAACGTAAAATAGAACTAACAACCAGGCAAGTTTTAGAGTATATAATCATTGGTATTAAAAATGGCCGCTACCAGGCGGCTATAAATTTAGCTCAAGATTTCATAGATTCAATGGATGCCAGCTCTAGACTAACTAAAGATAAGCATTAAGAGAATATCTCTATTATTATATATAAGGAAGAAACTAATGAAAAGAATAATAAATAAAGAGCCTGTCTCAGAGGCTCCAATAAGTTTCCATGATGTATCCGGGCGTGATATAGTTATGGTAAGCACTAGACTTAAGGATACTAATGGTACAACTGGCGTAATAGTAATCGGAGCAATATCACCCCACATAGAAAATGGGGGATGTAGGCTATTTACTGGTATACTATATTGTATTATAGATTACTACAGTAAGCATATAAAGGATTTTGACCTCATAGCTATGCCCTATAATATGACGGTCCCAAACATGGAAACTGACATTATGGCCGGCAAACTTCGGGCATATGTTGTAGTAAACTTACAAGATGCCAAAGAGGTTATACAGGATATCCTGGTATGGCACGGTTTCCCAAAATAAATTGCGGCCATATCTTACTTCTACTACTATATATAAGGAAGGAACTAATGGAAAAAATAATAAATAAAGAAAATAAACAAACAGAAGATATTTTACTCCATGAAATATCGGTACAGGATATGGTTATAGTAGGAACAAAACTACAAAATACCCAAAATATGAGTAATGTAATAGTAATTGGAAATATAATACAAGGTATAAAACCCGGACAAAGTGCGACTTTCGAAGGTAAACTATTTTGTAACATAGATTATGATAACATGAAGGTAGAAATAACTCGAATGGAAGAATCTAAAATCAGGCCAGGTGAGTTCGATATACCTATTTCTACTATAGAAAAAGGAATAAAATCTGATGAGATTAGATTATATGTTATAAATGATATACATACTTTAGAAAAAACTATATCAGATATTCTGGCGTGGCAAGGCCGCCCATAATAAAAGGATAGAATATCTATATATATAGGCTAGGATAGAATATCTATATATATAGGGAAGGATAGCTTTTCTATATATATAGGGTAGCATAGATATATATGAATTCGTGACCCTATCCCGGCCATGAAACACACGGAAATGAATGTACTGGGTTAATATGTATATGTCTATATGGGTATATGCCAGTATATCTATATATCTATCTATGAATGTACTGGGTTCATATGTCTATATGGGTATATGCCAGTATATGTTTATGTGTATCAATATCCATGTGCCAATATAAGGGTATCTATGGGGATATATGTTAATATATGCCGGTCAATATAAGGATATATGTAGGCATATGTCTATATATAACTACCAGTAGGTAA